>JADHED010000077.1_pt1 | contig 137429 bp, 103 predicted proteins | sample 8952041 | NCBI WGS metagenome assembly JADHED01 (sample SAMN16124423, study PRJNA663239) | bioreactor sludge metagenome | isolation source: sludge (control) | place: India:Bengaluru | collected 2018-09-08 | reverse complement strand
CTTCATCGACCGGTGGCTTACGGGAAACCGCTGGCGATTCGGCGAACGGTCGCTGTCCAGGGGACCGGAGCGGCGATTACCGGATATCGGAGAGCTTGGATTTAGTGTTGAGGGGCTATCTTTAGCGCCTGGTCCGCGCACAGAAGGCGAACCTCTCCATTCACAGTCTCGACCGCAAGCCGGTCCCGGCCGCCATTAAACGTACCCCTGGCTTCCTTTGGTCCCCATTTCCCCTCGACCGTCAGACCCGCAAAGTCAGACCGGATTCGCCCATTGACGGTCTGGATCTCGTACCGAATCGACGAACTCCGGGAGCAGTTCACCGTCACCGATCCGTTCACCGTTTCGATCTCCGCCGGTTTCATCGCGCCCACGAACGAGACCTCCACGGATCCATTGACGGTATTCACTTCGAGGGGTGCGTCATGCGCCTCGACAATCACCGAACCATTCACCGTGTTGAGGGAGAGGACGCCCGTCCGCTTTGCCGTTTCGATCTTCCCGTTCACCGTCTCGATGTCCACGGGGACCTCCGCCGGAATGTAAAGGTCGTATGCAACTTCGGCCTGAGCCTGGCTGTTACCAATCGGGAAGATCCCAAAAAGCCGTTCCTGTTTGGGGAGAACCGTTTCGATCTCGATCGTGGTATCCGCCTTGGTGATCCGGATCTCGGTTTCCTTGAGAGCGAAACTCCCACGGCTCCCCTTGGCCTTCTTGACAGCCTCGACGCGCAAGAACCCCTTTTCCCACGAGAATAGCTGGACGGCACCGTTGATGTTCTGCAGCCTTACCTTCGACACTCCCTTGAGGTCGTAGCTCTTCTCGAATTTCTCGGTAACGGTTTGAGCGGATGCCCACTGGCCTCCAAGAACCAAAGTGGCAAGAAAGAAGATCGCGGGGACAATTCTGGTGCTTTTGTTGCGGGCCATAACGAACTCCACTGACAAGAACGGAAGAAAGCGCCTCAAGGTTCTCGCGAGAGACGGCCCCGCTCACATTTTCCCGTGGAGCCGGGTCGCGACCATTTGCTTTGTCTCGCCACCGGGCAGATGGTCATTCGCGGCGAGCCCGAGACAGTGCAGTCCGCCTTCACCGGTCGGATAAATCGCAACAGGCAGGACCTTTACGCCCTGAGTTTCGTTCTCGTGCGCAAGGCTCGTGCGCAAGGGAAGTATCAGGGGATGTTCTCGCGAATCCTCAAAGCGGTCGCCTCCAGTTGCGCCACATGACTGGCGGCTCCAAAAACCCCAAATCCACGGGAAACAAACTGCAGAAGTGTCGAGAGAGTGTCTCCCGTCCGTCTCGGGACGAGGTGTACGTGAACGTGCGGGATGTGCTGATTGGCAGCCTTACCATCGTTGACGAGGAGATTCACCCCCGAACCGAGACCGGCTGCTTTTTGCGCCTTCATGATCCGGACAGCTGCCTCGAGAATGTGACTGCGCTCCGCCCCCGTCAACTCCTCCAGGAGGACCGCGTGCCGGACGGGAATGACGAGAACGTGCCCGGCGCTCACAGGGAAAAGATCCATCAGCGCCAGGCACACCTCATCCCGGAAAACGGTGGCGCCGGGCCTGGAGCCCGACACGATCTCGCAGAAAAGGCAGGAATTCACGAGTGTTTCCCGCCCCCGTCTTTCACGCACTCAAATCGGCGAGGTGCAGCCTCTCATCGCTCGCCAGGCGCTCCTCGAGGCTCTTCCAGTGGACATCTGGTTGTGACGAGAACGCGTGCAGGTAGATTGCAGCGTCCCGGGCCGGGTGGCTTCCGAGAAGGGCATCAATGGCACCTGCGAGCTTCTCTTCCGCTGGCTCTGGAATTTCACCTTCGATGGAAAGGTGCGGACCGTCGTGGGGCAGTTCGATCCCGTCCAGGAAGGCCGAGATGAGGCTGGCCTTGTTTTGAACCAGCGCGGCGGACAAAACGTAAAGAGACAGGTCAGCCGCTCGCTTGTCTCTCAACGTGCGCCGGACGTAGGCCTTGCGGCTTTCATCCGAGAGACGCTCGAAACGGCTGAGGGGAATTTTCTGATAGGTGAGAACGCCGCCTGCGACTTTATCGGGAATGTCATCATCGTTGCAGGCGTCAAGGACGATCTGGTCGATCTCGGTGCTCGAAAGAAGCCGGAAAATTTCGTAAGCCTTCATTGCGAGCGCAGAGGATACCCGACCTGAGAGACAATAGTGGGCTTTGATCCGTCTTCACGGTGGCTACCTTGCCTTCACTCCCGGATTCCCCCTCAGGGGGTTCTTTGTCTGGGCCGAGGGGGCGTACAACGCCCTGGCGGAGAAGAACCGCCATCCTCGCGCCCTGTCGCATGCCGATATCGATGCTTTCCTCCTGTCGGAGACCCGTGAGGTGTTTCCCCGGGTGTTCCTCGACCGGTGCCAGCGGGGCCGCATTCAAATTACGGTTCCGGCCTTTCGCGGACGGCCGGTCCCTTCGATTCCAGCCCTGAGGGACAGCGAGGATTACGTACCTCCAGGCAAGGCCGTCTTGCGGCCTTTTGAGCTGGACGTGCTCTTTCTGCCGGCGCCCAGGGTTCTCGAGACGCTGCTCTACCTGGCGGACGTTTTACCCCCCACCAGGAGCGGTGTTGGCCCGGCGGATGACCTCGAGTACTGGATAGAAACCGCGCGATGGGCTTTTGACCTCCTGCTGAGGCGGCGCGTGGCCCCCGTCATCGAGAACGGGTGGGCACGCTGGCACCCCGTGCTCTCCGATCACTTCGAAAAGGGGCGCCTCGACCTCTTCGCCTCCGCCTGTCCCCCCGTGGCGCGAACGGCCGCACCCGTTGGGATGCGTCATCCGGCGGAACTTTTCCCCGCGCCCAAGGCTCTGCTGACGGCGTTTCTCGACGAGATGGTGGACGGTACGGCCCGGGAACTCCTCCAGGAAGTGGTTCCGGCCGAGCGCCTCAAAGGCGTCAAGGAGCCTGAAGCCCTCTTTGTCGCTCACCTGGCCCTCCCGTATGGTGCAAGCGGCGGGGAAGAAGAGATCCCGCCTGCGCTCATCGAGAGGGTCTCGTCCTGGACAACCAGCCTGCTGGCGCCCCATGCAGACGAGTCCTTGCGGCTCGGAGTTCGTCTTTTGCCTCCAGATCAGTCACCCCCCGAAGCCGAGGCAGCCTGGCGGATCTCCTTCCATCTCGAGGCGACGAACGACCCGAGCTTGCAGCTTTTTGCGGGGGAAATCTGGTCGTCCATCGAGAGTACGGTCAAACGGCTAGGGAGGAGGTTCAAGAACCCGGAAGAGACCCTTCTGGCCGAATTGGGAGCCGCGGCAGCCGTCTCATCCTGCATCTCAAAAAGTCTCGAGGACCGTCATCCAGAGGGCCTGCCCCTGACAACGGCCGAAGCGTACCGCTTCCTCACGCAGGAGGCTCCCCTCCTGGGGGACATGGGCGTGCGGCTTTATCTCCCTGGGGAAGGCCGCCCCCAGAAGGCGTCACTTCGCCTCAAGGCCCGGCAAAGCTCGTGGAGGTCAGGCTCTGCCGTCACGCGATTTGGCCTTTCGACACTCGTCGATTTCGACTGGAAGGTGGCGATTGGCAACGCCCTGCTCACTCCGGAGGAATTTGAGGAACTGGCGGCCCGCAAGATTCCATTCGTCGAGGTGCGCGGTCAGTGGATTCTGCTCGATCCCGAAAATGTGGGTCGCGTCATGCAGTTTCTCGACCGGCGCTCCTCTCACCACACCACTCTTGGTGACGTTCTGCGGCTGGCTGGCGGCCTCGGCATGCCGCCCGACGAGGCCGACCTCGTGGAGTCCATCACAGGCGAGGGATGGATTGGGGAGTTTCTCGACCCCCAGACGGCACGGGAGAACCTCGTGTCGTTCGAATCCCCGAAAGACCTGGCCGGCACGCTGCGCCCTTACCAGTTGCGCGGAGTCGCCTGGCTCCGTTTCCTTCTGAGCCGCGGGCTCGGAGGGTGTCTGGCGGACGACATGGGACTCGGAAAGACAATCCAGTTCCTCGCAACGCTCCTCGTGGCGCGAGCGGCCGGGGAGAGCATCCGGCCATCTCTCCTCATTTGCCCCACGTCCGTTGCCGAGAATTGGCTAAAAGAGTCCCAACGCTTTGCTCCCTCGCTCTGCGTCACGATTCACCACGGTCCCGAACGGGCGGCCGGGGAGGAGTTCGAGACCCTCGTTGCCAACCACGATCTCATCGTCACCACCTACCCCCTGGCGCACCGGGACCGTGCGATCCTCTCGAATTTCGAATGGGAGTATCTGGCGCTGGATGAGGCCCAGAACATCAAGAACCCGGCCACGGCCCAGGCGAAGGCCATCCGCGCCTTCAAGGCACGCAGACGGGCCGCGCTGACCGGGACGCCGATGGAGAACCGCCTCTCTGAACTCAAGGCCATTCTCGATTTCCTAAACGGCGGTTTACTCGGGTCCGAGGAGTCGTTCCGCAAGGAGTTCTCGATCCCCATTGAAAGACACCAGCTTCCCGAAGCGGCCGAGCGGCTTCGCCGCATCACGGCGCCGTTCTTACTCCGGAGGCTGAAGACCGACCCCCTCATCGAACCCGACCTGCCAGAGAAGATCGAGACCAAGGAGTTCGTGGGACTCTCTCGCGAGCAGGCTTCTCTTTACCAGGCAACGACGCGGTCACTTCTCGAGGGAATCGGCGGCTCCAAGGGAGCCGCCAGGAAAGCCAAGGTCCTTGTTTTGCTGCTGCGTCTCAAGCAGATTTGCAACCATCCAGCTCTTTTCCTGGCCGACGGCAGCCGGATCGAAGGACGCTCCGCCAAACTCGAACGCCTGATGCAGATCCTCGAGGAGACGTTCGCCGAGAAACGCCCCGCCCTCCTTTTCACCCAATTCACCGAGATGGGGAATATCCTCGTTCAAGCGCTCAAGAGCCGGTTCGGCGGAGAGGTCCTGTTCTTGCACGGCAGCGTGAACCGCACCGCGCGCCATGAGATGGTGCGGCGCTTTCAGGAAGATGACGACCCGCCGCTCTTTTTTGTCCTTTCCCTCAAGGCGGGCGGAAGCGGTCTCAATTTGACACGGGCCTCGCACGTTTTTCACGTCGACCGGTGGTGGAATCCAGCCGTGGAGGACCAGGCCACCGACCGGGTCTTCCGTATCGGCCAGACCCGGCACGTGCAGGTTCACAAGTTCGTCTGCCGGGGGACACTCGAGGAGCGAATCGACGCCATGATCGACGAGAAAAAGAGCCTGGCTCAATCGATCGTCTCCGCCGGTGAGACCTGGCTAACGGAACTCTCTGACAAGGAACTCGAGAGTCTTGTCACGCTGCGCCGCGAGGCGCTTCTTGACATCGAGGATGGACGCTAGTGGCAAAACGATCCTTCGCCGCGGCCTCCGAGGCCGGCACATGGACTCAGAAATGGCGCGCCAGGCTCGAAGCTTTTGGATGGGCCCAAGTCATCAGCAAAGCATCGGAATACGGCTTTCGTCTGCCGCGCTTCGAGGCTGCCAGCGACGAAGTGCTCGCCGACGTGGCCGGAGGCGACGAGGGACAGCGGCTCGTCATCGTGGCGCTGCGCCCGTTTCGCCAGGATGTCTGGGAAGCCGCGCTCGAGACAATGGGCAGCCGTGCCCGGTTTGCGGCTTCCCTTCTCTCCGGCAAGATGCCTTACGGAATCGAAAGCGCCTTCGATGGCACTGGCCAGACCCTTCTCCCCTCTTCGGCTGACGACATCTGCATGACGTGCGGCTGCGACGAGCCCAAGCCGTGCCGGCACCAGGCGTTCATTCTGCTCATCCTCGGTGACCGGTTCGAAAACGACCCTTTCCTCTTCTTTCAACTGCGAGGAATGGACCGGACGAGGCTGCTGCGTGAACTGAAGCGGATCAGAGCTTCAGGATCGTCACGAACCGCAAGTTCGCTCGCGCAAGAGTCTCTCCCCGTCGACGCGCTCCCCGAGTTCACTCCTGAATCGTTCTACAGCGCTCTGAAACCGGTCTTGCAGTTGAGATCAACATTTGCGCCGCCGGAACCTCCCGAGGCGATCCTCACCCGTCTGGGCCCCCCTCCGTTCACCGATCCCGAGGCGTCCCGGCTGCTCGTGGAGTTGCACCGTGCCATTGGAATCGGGGCCAAGGAGCGTCTTTCGGAATGGGAGTGGCGCCGCATCATGGGGCGCGGCAAGGACAAGGCATGAGAAGCGGCCCCCGCTTCGCCCCCATTGGATTACGATTGTTCAAACTCTCTGAGAAAAACAGGGGAAGGAACCCGAGAAGGAGAACCCGATGACCTCGAGTGCCGAGAAAATCAAGAAGATTGCGATTTGCACCGGAGGCGGAGATGCTCCTGGCCTCAATGCCGTCATTCGCGCCGCTGTTGTTTCCGCGATCAACCGGGGCTGGCGCGTCATAGGCATCCGCGATGGATACAACGGCCTGATGTTCCCGGAGGATTTCCCGAACGGCGGGCTCGTCCCGCTCACCCGGGAGAGCGTCCGGGGGATCACATCTGTGGGCGGGACGATTCTCGGCACCACCAACCGGGGGAATCCCATGCAGTTCCCCGTGAGGCGCCCAGATGGCACCGTCGAGGAGATCGACCGCACGGACGAACTCATTCGGCTCTTCCGCCTCCACTCAATAAATGCTCTTATTTCCGTCGGCGGCGATGGTTCGCTTGCCATCGCCAATGTTCTTGCCAGAAAAGGCCTTCGCGTCATCGGCGTCCCAAAGACGATCGATAACGACCTCGACAAGACGGTCGCCACCTTCGGTTTTGACACCGCCGTCTCGTTTGCAACCGAGTCGATTGACCGGCTCCACTCAACGGCGGAGTCGCACCGGCGCATCATGGTCGTGGAGCTGATGGGCCGCTACGCTGGGTGGATCGCGCTGAACGCGGGAATTTCCAGCTCGGCGGATGCCATCCTCATCCCGGAAATCCCCTACGACTTGACCAAAGTCGCCGAGAAGATTCGAGAAGTGGAAGAAAAGGGCCAGCGGTATGCAATTGTCGTCGTTGCCGAGGGAGCCCGCCCCAAGGAAGGGAAGGTCTCGACCGTCGGTGAAAAAGAGGCTGGCCGCGCCGAGCGCCTCGGCGGTGCCGGGGAGCGCGTGGGAAGGGAACTTCAGGCGTTGACCGAAAAGGAAACGCGCGTCGTGGTGCTGGGGCACCTGCTTCGCGGCGGCTCTCCCACGACCTTCGACCGGCTTCTCGCGTTGCGCTTCGGCGCCGCGGCCGTTCGCGCCCTGGATGAAGGCCAAAGCGGCATCATGGTCGCCCTCGCCCCGCCACGCGTGAATTACGTTCCCCTCGAGGAAGCGACCAACCGCATGAAAACGGTCCCGCTGGAGTCCGATTCGATCCTGACGGCTCGCGACCTCGGAATCTGCTTCGGAGACTGATTTCGCTCAGTCTCCTTCCTGAAACAACCCCACGGCCGGCGGAGCGGGCGCAAGACCAGCTTCCCGGCCGCGATGCTTCAAGATGTGGGCCACGATCTGCCGCGCATGAAACCGCCCGTTTTCAATGAAAAACCGGCCAATGTCAGCACCCCCCGCAACCACCCCGGCAACGTAGAGCCCCGGCGTTTCTGTCTCCATCGTCTCCCCGTTGTAGACGATCTCTCCCCCGGCAGTCACCCCGGCACCACTCGCCTTTAGAAAGTCGAAGTCCGGGTGGTAACCCGTGAGGGCGAGAACAAAGTCATTGGGAATCTCGAAGTCGCGGCCGTGCCGAGAGAGCCACACACTCTTTTCACCGATCCTCGATACCACCGTCTCGAAGTGGACACGAATCGCCCCTTCCTTGACCCGGTTCTCGATGTCCGGTTTCAGCCAGTACTTCACGCTGGCCCCAAAGTCCCGCTCTCGAACCGCCACCGTGACGCGAGCCCCATTCCGGTACAACTCCAGCGCGGCTTCCACGGCCGAGTTCTTCCCCCCAACGACAAGCGTTTCCGTGCCCGAGTAGCCGTAGGGCTCCGTGTAGTAGTGCGTCACCTTGGCCAGGTCTTCACCCGGAACCCCAATGAGATTCGGAAGGTCGAAAAACCCCGTCGCCAGCACCACGCTCCTTGCGCCGTACTCGCTCTTCTCGGAAGTGACCGTAAACCCTTCTTGTGTGGTCTCTATTCTCGACACCTTTTCATAGAGGTGCAGGTTGAGGGTCTCGTGCAGAGCTGCCTTGCGGTAGTAGACAAGGGCCTCGCGGCGCGTGGGCTTGAGCCCGGCCACGGGGAAAGGGAGCCCGCCGATTTCGATGAGTTCCGCCGTCGAGAAAAAGACGAGATTGGCTGGCCAGCGCACGAGCGTGTTCGCAAGGGCTCCCTTCTCGAGAATCAGGTGCGAGAGCCTCGACCGTCTGGCCTCGATGCCGCACGCAAGCCCGGCCGGACCGCCTCCCACGATGATGATGTCGAAATTCTCCACGGGTCTCGTCCTCCGCCTTCATCGGGACGCTCGTCATCCGTGCTTTTCTGACCACGGCAGCCCAGCATCCGTCCCCTGCGAGACTATGATGCCTCAATGGCACGGGCCAGGGTCTTTTGGCTGCTCGGCGGGCTGCTGCTCTTCTCCTTCTGGGGAAACGCCCAGCAACCGGCTCTTCGTGTCTACTCCATCCAGGATGGTCTCAAGTACTCGCAGGTCTTCTCCGTCTTCCAGGATCACAGCGGGTTTCTCTGGGCCGGAACCTCGTACGGGATTAGCCGCTACGACGGGCGTGAGTTCCGGACTCTGACGAGAGCCCACGGTCTGCCGCATGACTCTGTCTACGCAGTGGGCGAAGACGGCGCGGGATTCATCTGGGTCTTGACTCAGGAGGGTTTAGCCAAGATTTCGCCACAGCGCGGTACCGAGGGAGCGCCGGAAGTGGTCCAAACGGACGCCTTTCTTAAGCCCATCGATGGCCCGACCCTGTGGCGCATGCAGACCGCCGGTGACGTTCTCTGGCTTCTGGGAACAGATGGGCTCTTTCGGGTGAAGGGCCAGAAAGCCGAAAAATGCCCCCTGCCGGATGACCTCAAGCTGGCCAAGCCTTTCTCTCTTGGCCCCGTCAGAGAGAACGATGCCTGGTTTTGCGCGGCCTCGAAAACCGTTCACTTCACAGTGGGCCAGAAACCCCAGGTCTTCGACCCGGTCCCTGAACTGGGTCCGCCGGTTGCTGTCTCTATTCACTCCGGAGAGGTTTTTTTGCTGCAGAAGGACGGCCTCTCCAGGCTCCAGGGCTCGGTTTTCGCTAAAGCGCCAGAGTGGAGGCTTCCGAGAGGAACAAATCCGGGGGGATTAACCCCGTTCGGAGACAGGCTCATCGTCCGGACGCAAGCACGCGGGATTACGATTCTCGAACGGGGAAAGGACGCTCGTTTTTATTCGCGGGAAGAAGGGTTGCCCTCGAGTACGGTCAACGACGTGCTTCTCGACCGGGATGGCCTCCTCTGGCTCGGCACGGAAGATGGGCTCGTCAAGATCTTTGATTTCAGCGTGGAGTCGTATCCGTCCCGGCCTCCAGAGATGGGCGCATCCATTCTCAGCATCTCTGAGGACTCGAAAGGGCGGTTGTGGATCGGACACTCAGACGGGGTGACGCTGCTCGCGTCCGGGCAGGCAACCCGTTTTGACCCTTTTCCCTTCCGCGATGAGGAAAACAGCGTGTGGGGCGTGCTCCCCCTTGAGTCAGGACCGGTTCTTCTTGGGACCAAGGGGGGCCTCCTGGCCCTGTTCCCCGAGTCACCGCCACGAACCAGTCCCCCCCTACTGGAGGGAAATGACCGGGTCTACGGACTTCTCAAGGAGCCTGGCGGCTCGATCTGGGCCAGCACCATGAATGGGCTCGTTCAATTCTTCTGGGATGAGAAAACGGCCCGGCCCCGGGATATCCGTTTTCACCGCGAGGTCAACGGCCAGCCCGTCGGGGAAACACGCGGTCTGAGTCTCGCTCCCGACGGAACTCTCTGGATTGGCACGGATGGAGGCGGCCTGCTGCGCTGGGACGGGAGCCGCCTGGACCGCTTCGGGAACGAGACCGGCTTGCCAAGCGGAGTCTGCCGGACCGTTTTGGGGCTCTCCCAGGACGAGGTGCTCGTCGGCACCGATATCGGCCTTTTCACGTTCTCGAAGGGCAAAACCTCACCGCTTGAAGACATCAACAAACGTTTCGAAAAACCCTACGTCGTGAGCCTTCAGAGATCACCGTCGGGCTCGGTCTGGGTGGCTCTCACGGATAGGCTCGTCGAACTCAGGAACGGCGTCATAGAGAGGGTGATCGATCGGGCAACCGGCCTCGCCGGTTCGAGTACGACCGCGGAGAACTGTCTCTTCCTCGCCGCCAGCGGGAGACTCTGGTTAGGAATGGTGGGCGGGGTCACAAGTATCGACTTGTCGCGGCCCCTGTCCCGGGGCAGCGTGCCCGAGGTTCTTCTTCTCAGCGTGACGAGTAAACACGGTGCCGCCATCGCCCCGGGGGCTACCCTGCCCTACAAGCTGAACACCCTGACGTTCTCCTACCGTTCCCCAACTTATCTCGCGGAGGAGCTAACGCAGTTCACCGAATCCCTGCACGGGTACGAAGACAGCTTTGGGAAGCCGCACAGCACGCCTGCTCAGCGGTACACGAACCTGCCGGCGGGCCGGTACAAACTCGAAGTCCGCGCGATTTCCGCCGCGGGGATAATCTCGGAACCGGTCTTCTTTCCTTTTTCCATCGCGCCGCCCTGGTGGCAGACCCTCTGGGCGCAAGCGGGCTTTCTCGCCGTCCTCCTGGCCCTCGGTTATGCCGCCGTGCTCTTACGAACGTCCCGGATCCGCCAGCATGCCGAGGTTCTCAAACGGAAGGTGGCAGAGCAAACTCGCGAGCTGGCATCGGCAAACCGAAAGCTCGAGGAAGCCCAGGAGCAGCTCGAGCGCCTTCTCGGCTCGTCCGAGAGAGCGCACGAGGACGTCGCCGCATGGGCAAAGGCCTCTGCAATGGAACTCTGCAAGACGGTCAAGGCAAGGGAAATCTCCGTTCAACTGCTGGAAGGAGACCGGACAACCTCGCTCGCCGGGTCGATCTCGCCGTCTCTCGGCCCAGGGGTTCTCGATCAGCTCGCGAGCGGCCTCACGCGGATTCCGGCCGGAGATGAAGTCCACTTCCCGGTAAGGAGCGCTCAGGGAGACATATTGGGAGTTCTCAGCGTCAGCGGGCACGCCGAGGAGTGGGAAGAGCCGGAAACCCGTCTGATCACGGCTTTTGCTCACCAGCTCGGGGGGGCCCTCGACCTTCGAAGAATGCAGAAGCAGGTCGAAAAGGCAGCTCTGGCACGGTCGGCCATTCGAAAAGATCTCGAAAAGAAAGGCATCTCGACCGTGGCGCTCTGCCCCAGGTGCAAGAAAGCCTTTTCACAGGGGCTTTCGAACTGCACCGAAGATGGTTCTGTCCTGGAGCCTCTGGGCCTTCTTCCCTTGAAACTCTACGACCGTTACCGCCTCGAGAGGCTCCTGGGTCAGGGCGGCATGGGAATGGTTTTCCTCGCTTCGGACGAGCAACTCGGCCGTGACGTGGCCATCAAGATCATCCGCCCGGAACGCTTCGACGACCCCGGAGTGAAGATGCGTTTCGAGCGCGAGGCGCGCGCCACCGCCCGTGTTCAGCACCGGGGCGTCATTTCGATCTTCGACACGGGCCAGCTCGATGACGGAAGCGCCTTCATCGTCATGGAACGCCTGAAGGGGCTCGACCTGGCAACGGTTCTGGAGCGGTGCGGGCGCGGCACACCACACCAGATCGCCTCCGTGGCCACGCAGACCGCGTCCGCGTTGGCCGCTGCCCACAGGGCCGAGATCATTCACCGCGACATCAAGCCGGAAAACCTCTTTCTCTTACCCGGCGCGGACGGCTTTTCCGTCAAGATCGTCGATTTTGGGCTGGCTCGCTCGTTCGCGGCCAGCGAAGCACTGACACAAACAGGCGTCGTGGTCGGGACCCCCGCTTACATGTCTCCAGAACAGGTTAGGGGCCTTTCCGTGGGAGCTTCTTCCGACATCTACTCCCTCGCCGTTAGCCTGTGGGAGGCCTTGACTGGCTGGCGGCTCGTCACCAATTCCGGCCTCGGCGACATCTTCATGGAAATCCTTTACATGGTCCCGCCATCTCTTTCCCTCATGAGGCCATCCATGTCCGCCGAAGTCGATGCCCTCTTTCGCGAGGCTTTGAATAAGGAACCATCCATGCGGGTCGCGGATGTCGAAGAATGGGCTCTCAGACTCTCAGCCGCCCTGGCAGAGGTGACGGATACAGAACAAGGCTGGCCCCCCGACCTCTGGGAAACCCCCGGCGCAAGCCCGGCACGAAGATCCCCGGCCCCAACATCCGCGCAAACCCACCCCGCGGGGCTTGTCCCCGGCTGATTCAGCCCGCATCACCCGCGAAAGCTGGTCGCCACCATGATGCAAGCCTCGTAAACCGTCTTGAAAGGGGCCTTCGAAACGGCTTTTAGAACCTCGTCATCGTAGCTGCCGTCCTGAAGCCAGACAGCCGGAACCCCAAGCTCCGCAGCCTGAGCGAGTATGTTGAGGGTGACGGGCGGGTGAGTCACGACGTTCACGAGATGTATCGGACCAGGAACCGCCGCCAGAGTGGGAAACGCGGGAAGCCCAGCAATTTCAGTTTCATGCGGGTTCACGGGAAACACCGTGTACCCCTTGGAGGAGAGATTCCGGACGATTATGTTGCCGTACTTGGCGGGGTTGTTGCTCGCACCCGCGACGGCAATCCTCGTCTCTGGCCCCTTTTTCCGGAGCAGCTCGAGAACTTCCCTGGGATGCGGATCGGGAGTGTTCACAAATTACCTCTCTCTCGGTGCCGTCCTTCCCCGGACGGAAGCCCGGATTCTAGGACATCCCCAGGCCCGGATCGCCGTAGACTCCCACTTCCCACATGGAAGGCAGCTTTTTCTCCAACACGTTTCTCCTCATCCTCATCACGGATCCCCTCGGTAACATTCCGTTCTTCATCTCCGCACTCAAACACGTGCGGCCTGAACGGCGCCGGAAGGTCATCCTGAGGGAGTGCTTGATCGCTTTCGCGGCCCTCCTCCTCTTCCTCGTCACCGGACGCCCCCTCTTGAGACTCTTGCAACTGAGCGATGAGGCACTCCGCGTCGGGGGAGGTGTCGTGCTTCTCCTCATTGCTATCCGGATGATCTTCCCCGACCGTGGCGCCCGTCTGGGCGAAGATGATGCCATCGAGGGCGAGCCGTTTATCGTTCCCCTCGCCATCCCCTTGATCGCAGGCCCGTCCGCCATGGCCACCGTCCTCCTCATGTCCAGTCCAGAACCCATGAAAATGCTCTCCCTCGCGGGCTCTATTACTCTCACCATTGCCGTCACCGCCGTCGCTTTCCTCATGAGCACCCGAATCCAGAAGATCCTCGGTGAGCAGGCCATGGCCGCACTGGAACGGCTCATGGGCCTCGTCCTCACCGCCCTCGCCGTCGAAATGCTCCTCGGCGGCGTGGCGAGCTACATCAGACAGATCCGTTAGCCCGCCGTAGTAAGATTCCACCGAAAGTAATAACGGGGCTTACATGGACTTGGAGCGGATCAGTCTCGCCATCGAACCAGACCTCTTACGGAAATTTGACGTTCTTCTCGCCGAAAGTGGCGTCACCAACCGGTCGGAGGCGGTGAGGGACCTCATCCGCAAACGTCTGATCGAAGAAGAGGATGCCGGCGCCGAGTCCGCGGCCACCCTCACTCTGGTGTACGACCACGACACGCGGGAGCTTTCGGACCGGCTGGTGGAAATCGGGCACGAGCACCACACACGCATTCTCTCGACGCTGCACGTTCACCTGGATGACCGCCTCTGTCTCGAGGTGATGGCTCTCCGGGGGAAGCGCGGTGATTTGCGGCGCCTCTCTTCCCAGGTTCTGGGGTTAAAAGGCGTTCTTCACGGCGGCCTTGTCCTCACCTCGCTCGATGTGCTGACCGGGGTGACGCGGTGAAGAGGACCATATTCGCTGCCTTGGCGATGTTCGTGACCGCTTCGTTCGCGGCGGCGGAGACCCCGGACCCGGCGGTCCCTGGCGTCGATGCGAGCGTGACCGTATCCGGCCGGCCGATTCTGCAAGAGATACCTTTCGAACCCCTGGCTGGAGAAGTGACGGTGGTGGGAGTTCAGCAGATCGAGGACCTCAATGCCGGGGACCCGGCGGGGGCTCTTCGCCGTGTGCCTGGGCTCGTGATTTCGCGTTACAACATCGTGGGCAGCTACGGGGGAGGCGATGGCGGCGCCGTGTTTGCTCGCGGGCAAGGGACTAGCCGTCCGGGATCCGAGCTGGCGTTTTCGGTGGACGGGGTCGCGAAGTTCGCGGGAGTGTGGACACACCCGCTTCTCGACAACGTCTCGGTTGATCTTGCCCAGGAGATCGGCGTTTACAAGGGGGCCCAGCCGGTCCTCTTTGGAAACATGGCGTTTGCGACGATCGACTTCGTGACACGCCGGCGGACAGAGCCTGGTTTCGGTGGAAAAGTGAGCGGCTCCTACGGGAGCTTTGCCACATCCATGGTCGCGGCCGAGGCGTCTGGCCGTTCCCGGGGGTTTGATTTCCTCGTCTCGGCAAGCCAGCGGCAGAGCGACGGACACCGCGACGCATCGGACGGGCGCACTCGAGCGCTTTTTGCCCGGGCCGGTCTGGAACTGGGCAGTGGATGGTCCCTCGCACTCACTGGCGACTTCACATCGGGCCGGGCGAGTGACCCCGGAGCCATCGACACTGCCCGGCTTCCCATCGTTCCTCGTTTTGACACCCGGGATGGCATGGGGATCCTCACGCTGAGCCGTCAACACGGCACACGGGAGGGCTTTGTAAAAGTCTTCGTGGATGACGGCTCGATCGACTGGCTTCAGTGGGATGGCGGGAAACAGGAGTCCTTCAAGACGCTTTCTTACTGGATGAACTGGGGCATGAAAGCCCGTGATGTGTTCGAGGTCTTCGAAGGGGGCGAGCTAACGGTGGGACTGGACGTGGATAGCTACGGGGGCTCGGCGCGTGAAGCGCGGCCAGGACGGGAGATCCCGCTCGGTGATTTCCGGTTCCGCAACGTGGCTCCGTACGCTGGTCTTTCGTACACATTCGGCACGTCCTTGAAAGTGACGCCATCAGTGGGGCTTCGGTACAACAACAGCAAGGATTTTGGCAGCGTGTGGGGAGCGCAGGCTTCGCTCTCGTTTACCGGCAAGCCAGGCTCCGCTTACTTGCGGTATGCGCGAGCCTTCAATCTCCCCGGCGTCTGGGCAGCCGTCTTTTACAACAGCTATGGAAGAGGGGACCAGTGGACCTCGCTCGCTCCGGAGTTTCTAGACCATTTCGAGATTGGTCTTTCCCCGCGGCTCGGGTCAGGGGCCGAGCTTCACATCAGTCTCTTCCACGACACGGTCAAGGACGCGCTCCGGTTTGTTCCACCGCCTCCACCTCCCCCCAGTTGGGCCAACACGGGGAACTACACGGCGCGGGGAGGGGAGATCTCTCTTTCCGTCGAACCTTCTCCCGCGGTGAGTTTCTTCGCGGGGGCGGCTTACACCGCGACGGATCCTGCTAGTGTCCCGTTCACCCCAAAGTGGACGTTTTCGTTTGGCGCCTCGGCCACGGTCTCTCGTTTCCGGCTTTCAGCCGATGCTCAGTGGGTGGACGACCGGTACGTGGGAAACATCCGGTTCCCTTCTCAGCCCGCTCATGTGGCTGCGTACTTCCTGATGAACGCCAAGATCGCGGCCAGGCTGCATGATGTTATCCCGGGGATGGAGGTTTTCGTTGCGGGTGAGAACCTTCTGGACTCGGATTACGCGTACCGGCCCGGTTACCCGATGCCGGGGGTGAGCATCAGTTCGGGGGCGAGTCTGAGGTTCTGATCACCCTGGCATGACTGGAATCCGGATCTCGATTTCGAGGCCAGAACCCTCGCAATTTGCAGCCCGGACTGTCCCGCCATGGGCCTCGACGGCGCGCCGGGTGATCGCGAGGCCGAGACCAAATCCGGGGCCTTCGGATCCACTGGCACTTCGAAAAAAGGGTTCGAAAATCGCTTCGAGTTCAGAAGGTGCGACTCCTGGACCGTGGTCGGTAACCTTGACGGCGAATATCCGTTCACTCTCTTCAAAGCTCGCAAAGACGTTCACAGTGGTCCCAGGACGAGTGAATCTGACGGCATTACGAACCACGTTCTCGACGGCGCGGTGGATGAGTTGTGCCCTCACGCTGGCGACGACCTCGCCTTCGCCCGAGAACACCACGGAACGGCCCGTCAATTCGGCTTCGTACCGGGCATCTTCTGCAATCGACGCGACGAGGTCTATCAGATCCGTGGATTCGAGACGCTCTTGTGAGGCGTCCCGAATACCAGCCTCGAGCCTCGAAAGCGTCAGCAATTGGCCAACGAGTTCGTCCAGGCGCTCGGCCTCTTGCTCGATCCGCTCGAGGGAACTCTGGAGTTTCCGCGGGTTCTGGCGCGCCAGGCCGGTAGCCGCTTGCAGGCGGGCCAGCGGCGAGCGAAGTTCATGCGAGACCTCGTGGAGAAGGGACTGGCGCGCTGACATCAACGACTGAAGCCGCTCGGTCATGCTGTCGAACCTTCTGCCAAGGTCAGCCACCTCGTCCCGCCGGCCACCCATCAGACGCGCGACACGTGTCTCCAGATGCCCATCGGCAACCAGATCGAACGCCTCCCGGAGGTGGCGGATGGGCCGGGCAATGTACCAGGCCAACAGCGCTCCAAAGGCGAGACTGACGAGAGATCCGACGGCCAGAGGAATCCATGGGGGAGGCGGTCCTCCGGGGAACAGAATTGCAGGAAGCCAGAGCTTTTTGGAGAACGGGACGAACAGGGTGATGGAACCGCCTTGAGGAAGTTCGACGCGGCGTGCGGCGTGAGAGTCTCTTCCGCCATTGGCGAGTGTGCGCGCCCGTGCCAGAGCCTCCCGGGAGACGTCCCGGCCAAGGATGTCGCGCCCGGAATCGTCAACCGCAAAGAGCCAGACGTCGCTGTGGCGGCTCCAGTCTGTCAAGAGGCCAAGCAAGGCAGGCAGTCCCCCATTACTGGCGGTCGCGGCCGCCGAGTCGATGACAAACGACGCCCGCGGCCCAGTTTCGAGAGTCAGGTCCAGCCGGTCCTCGGCCAGGCGGTAGAGCCATGCGGTTGTGGCCACTCCGAGGACGACAACGAGAAGAGCGGCCCAGTAGGAGAAAAGGAACTTCCAGAAAAGGCGGCCCATCGAGTTCACTCTTTTACGAATTGGTAGCCCAGTCCGCGTACCGTCTGGATGTAGGACCGCCCGTCAGGGAGGCGTCCGATCTTCTGCCTCAGACTGCTGACGTGGACATCGATGCTGCGGTCAAAGCGGGCGAGCGGGCGTCCCAGGCCCTGTTCCGAGAGTTCGGATTTCGTCACCATGCGTCCCGCGTTACGCGCCAGGGCAGCCAGGAGATTGAATTCGGTGCTCGTCAGGTCCATGGGCCGCCCTTCCCACTCGGCACGCCGCCCTTCCGGCCAGAGCGTGAGAGGCCCGCTCGAGACCGGACCACCGAGTCCAGGCGCCGCGGCTTCGGAGCGGCGGAGGATCGCCCGGATGCGCGCCGCGAGTTCCCGCAATGAGCAGGGTTTGGGAACGTAGTCGTCGGCACCGAGTTCCAATCCGACGATCCGGTCGATGTCATCACCCTTCGCCGTCAGCATCAGGACCGGTACGCGGCTTTTCGCGCGAATGCGGCGCAGCGCCTCGACTCCATTCACGCGGGGGAGCATCACGTCGAGAACCACGATCGCGTACCGCTCGGAAAGAGCCTCGGACACGCCTTGCTCACCGTCATGGACCGCCGTTGTGTCGAAACCCTCCGCGTCCAGGTACTCGCACAGCATCGTGCTGAGCGCTACGTCGTCGTCCACCAGCAGCACACGAGCCATCGTCTCTCCGAAGTTCATGATACGGCCGTGAGAAGCCCTCGTTTGGCCAGTTCTTCCTGCCTTTGCAGAACTTTACGTGCCGCAAACCAGCTCTAACGGGAAGAAACCGTACCTTCTCATGAGAGGAGCCCGGGCCTCCGGCTTGACGGGCGCAGAGGAGGGCAAGGAATCATGAACGAGACGGAAAGCGTACGAAACGGTGAGATGGCCGGCATAGTTGCCGAAGGCCAGAGAGGCAGGCCGAAGACCGTGCGGCGCACGGCATTAGGTATCGTGCTCCTTCTCCTCGGCCTCGCCGCATTGCCTGCACTGCGAGTCGCGCGCACCACCGAATCGGCGGCGTATCACACGGAAAAGGTCTCTCGCGGAGACCTCACGGTTTTTGTCTCAGCAAACGGGACCCTGCAGCCGACGAACAAGGTCGATGTTGGAAGTGAGGTCTCGGGCCTCGTCGAGGCCGTCCTGGTGGAAGAGAACGGCCGTGTAAAGAGCGGCCAGGTGCTTGCGAGGCTCGACGTCACGAAGCTCCATGCGGATGTCGTCAATGCCAGGGCCGCTCTCTCTTCCGCACAGGCGCGCGTTCTTCAAACCCAGGCCACGGTCAAGGAAGCCACGGCCAATCTCATTCGGTTGCGGCAGATTTCCGAGCAGTCGGGCGGGATGATCCTGTCAAAGTCCGAGATGGAGACGGGCGAAGCGACTGCCGCCCGGGCCATTGCGGACGAGGCAAGTTCGAAGGCCGCCGTGGAACAGGCCCGTGCAGCGCTGAGTTCAGCCGAGACCACTCTCTCCAAGGCTTCGATCCGCTCGCCGGTCAACGGGATCGTCCTCTCGAGGAAGGTCGAGCCCGGACAGACCGTTGCGGCTTCTTTCCAGGCTCCCGTTCTCTTTACCCTTGCCGAGGACCTCTCCCAGATGGAACTCCAGGTCGACGTCGACGAGGCTGATGTTGGAAACGTTCACGAGGGACAGGCAGCAAATTTCCGTGTGGACGCCTACCCGCACCGGAAGTACCCGGCAGTGGTCACCCGGGTAGGGTACGGCTCGCAAACAAAGGACGGTGTCGTTTCCTACAAAACGATCCTCGCGGTCGACAATGGCGACATCAGCCTTCGGCCCGGGATGACGGCCACGGCAGAGATCACGACGGTGCACCGGTCTGGTGTGCTGCTCGTACCCAATTCAGCTCTGCGATTCACGCCTCCGGCGGCGGCTGAGGCCCCCGAAAACAGCCGCGGCCTTGTCTCTTCACTTCTTCCGCGTCCGCCGGGCATGAACCAGAAAAATGCGAGACCTGCAAACGGAAAGGCCAATGAGCAGACGGTCTACACGCTTTCCGGCGGGCGTCTCTTTCCCATTCCGGTCTCTGTTGGGGCGAGTGACGGCAGGCTGACGGAAGTGACTCGAGGCGCTCTTTCCCAGGGGACGGCGATCGTTACGGAAGTTGGGGGAGGCGAGTCGTGAGCGGCCCGGCCCTCATCCAGCTGAATGGGGTGACGAAGACCTACGGACAGGGACCAACGGCGTTTCCTGCTCTTTGTGGAATCGACCTCACCATCTCGGAAGGCGAATTCGTGGCGATCATGGGCCCGAGCGGATCGGGCAAATCGACCGTGATGAACATCCTGGGATGTCTCGACACTCCGACCACGGGAGAGTATCTCTTCAAGGGCGCGCACGTCGAAGCGTTTACGCGCCGTCAGTGCGCTCTCATGAGAAGGCGCTTTCTGGGTTTCGTCTTCCAGGGCTTCAATCTTCTGGCTCGCACGTCAGCAGTCGAGAATGTCGAACTGCCTCTCCTTTACCGTGGAGAACCCCATGGCAAACGGCGGAAGGCTGCCCTCGCGGCCATTGAATCGGTCGGGTTGAAGGGCTGGGAGACGCACACTTCCGCGGAACTCTCGGGCGGACAGCAGCAGCGTGTGGCCATCGCCCGGGCGATCGTCACACAGCCCGTGCTTCTCCTGGCCGATGAGCCCACCGGGAATCTCGACACGCACAGGAGCCGCGAGATCATGGAACTCCTCGTGACCCTGAACCGGGAGAAGGGAATCACCATCTTGATCGTCACGCACGAGCCCGGCATGGCGGCCTACGCGAGACGCGTGGTGCGCTTCGTGGATGGGCTCGTCGCGTCGGACCAGTACCATGGAGGGCCTCACTGATGCTCTGGAATAGTCTCCTCCTTGCGATTCGCGCCATCCGGCGCAACAAACTCCGTTCCTTCTTGACGATTCTGGGCGTCGTGATCGGGGTGAGCGCCGTGATCGTGATGGTGACTCTGGGAGACGGCGCCACGCAATCCGTGAAAGACCAGATCTCGGCTCTCGGCAGCAACCTCTTGATGGTGAGACCCGGGCAGCGTCTTGGACCAGGCCGTGACAGCGCCGGGGCTCCGAACTTCAAGGTGGGGGATGCCGAAGCGATTGCGGCCCAGATCCCGGCAGTAGCGTCCGCGGTTCCCGCCGCGGGATCGAGTCTGACGGTCGTCTACCAGGCAAAGAACTGGTCGACTGCCGTTACGGGGACGACCCCGGCCTACTTCTCTGCCTCGAACTGGGTCCTGGCCTCTGGCCGCATCTTTTCGGACGCCGATGAGAGAGGCGCCCGCGCCGTTTGCGTCATTGGCGAGACCGTTCGAAAAGAGCTGTTTGGAAAGACAAACCCGGTGGGCAGCCAGATTCGGGTGAAGAACTTCTCCTGCGAAGTGATTGGACTTCTGAAAGCGAAGGGGCAGGGTGGGTTCGGGATGGATGCGGACGACACCATCGTCATGCCGCTCAGGACCGTGCAGCGGCGCGTGCGCGGAAACGAAGACGTGACCACACTTCTCGTGGCGGTGAAGGACGGAGCGTCGATTACGAAAACGACGGAGATTCTCAAGGCCCTTCTGCGCGAACGGCGGAAGATCGCTGAAAACGAGGACGACAACTTCTCCGTCATCGATACCCGGCAGATCGCCGAGACGCTATCGGGGACGATCCGGGTCATGACGATGCTTCTCGGAGCAGTCGCCGCGATAAGCCTGCTCGTTGGCGGAATCGGAATCATGAACATCATGCTCGTTTCGGTCACGGAGCGAACGCGTGAAATCGGGATCCGGCTCGCGATAGGAGCGCTTGCGCACGAAGTCCTCTTGCAGTTCTTGATAGAAGCCGTGGCGCTGGCCTGTTTCGGGGGAGTCACGGGGATGGTGGCTGCCAACTTCCTCTCGGTGGTGGCCGCGAAGATGATTCAGGTCCCGTTTCTATTCAACCCTTCAATCAACGTGCTGTCGTTTGTCTTTTCAGCTGTCATTGGAGTCGTGTTCGGCTATTTTCCAGCCCGGCGCGCGGCTCTTCTCGATCCGATAGAGGCGCTAAGGTACGAGTGATTCCCTGATCTGGCCCGCCAGGCGATGCCGGCGGTGAGCTTCAGTCCGCGGGCAAGCTCGAGGGTTTGACCGTACGGGTCTTTTTCCCTGCAATGGCCGTGGTGATGGCTTCCAGCAGGTCTCCTGGGTTGAGCGGTTTTGAAGCGTAGCCATCCATTCCGGCCGCAAGACAGGCGTCGCGGTCGCCGGCCATGGCGTGGGCTGTCAACGCAACAATGGGGACATCGTGATCGAGAACGGCAGAAGCCGGATTCCTGATGGCGCGGGCGGCCTCGAGCCCATCCATTTCAGGCATTTCGATATCCATGAGAACGGCATCGTAACGGTGGTTCGCAAGGGCCGAGAGGGCCTCCTTTCCATTAGAGACCGTATCGACCCGTATTCCACGGCGTCCCAGCATAGAAACGGCCACCTTCTGATTGACAATGTTGTCCTCGGCCAGCAAGACGTGGATGTGGCTGATACCGGGAGGAACGGACGCAGGAGCGGGTTCTCTGGCGGGAACCGGTTCGTCCGGGTGACCACTTGCCGCACGGGTGAGGGCATCGAACAGGTGTGATCGCTTGAGCGGTTTTGAAAGCCGGGCGGCAAACTCGAAGTGCTCGGTCCACGCGGGCGAATCACGCGTGATTCTCGGCATGATCAAGATCAACTGAGCCGCGGCCAGCTCGTGCCGCGCGCGAATGGCTTTCACCAGCGCCTCGGGAGCCCGGCTGCCCCGGCCCGCATCAACGAGCACGGCACGAATGGGATCACTCGTTTCGGCGGCGCGGCGCATGTGCTCCACACACTCTCGCGGATCCTGCTCCGCGCGAAACCGGCAGCCCCACGATGAGAGGGTGCTGGTCAGGTGTTCGCGGGCAATGGGGCTCTCGCTGAAGCCGAGCACGCGCAGACTTGTGAGGCTCTCCGAGTAGAACCGGCGCGCCACTTCAGGCGCCGGGGAGAGACGCAAACGCGCGGTCACCCAGAAAGTAGAACCGGCTCCCGGAGTGCTCTGGACCCCGATTTCTCCCCCCATGCGGACAGCGAGCTGCTGGGAGATTGCCAACCCCAGCCCCGTTCCGCCGTGGACGCGTGCTGTCGAGACCTCGAGCTGGCTGAACCGGCTAAAGAGCCGCTGCCTCTGTTCCTCGGAGACGCCCGGTCCGGTGTCGGACACGGCAAACCGAAGGGTGGCCTCATCTTGATTCTGAGCATCCAGGCTGACGCGGACGGCCACGGCCCCTTCACGAGTGAACTTGACCGCGTTTCCACAGAGGTTGATGAGGATCTGCTTCAAACGGCCGGGATCGCCTCGAAGGTGAACGGGCACGGCCGGGGCCAGCGTGAAGCCAAAATCAAGGCCCTTTTCGGCGGCTCTCAAGAAGAGGAGGTCAATGACGTCCTCGAGCGTCTCGCGCAAATCGAAGTCGATCTCCTCCAGATCGAGTTTTCCCGCCTCGATCTTGGAGAAATCCAGGATGTCGTTGACGATTCTCAAGAGCGACTCCGCGCTCGTCTGAATCACGGCCGTCTGCTCGCGCTGCAGGGGGGTCAGCTCTGATTCCACGAGGAGTGCCGCCATCCCGAGAATTCCGTTCATCGGCGTCCGGATCTCGTGGCTCATGCTTGCCAGAAAGTCGCCCTTTGCCGCCGTTGCGCGTTCGGCCCGCAAGGCGATCTCGTTGGCCATGGTGATGGCTTTTTCGAGCTGCTCGTTTGCCTCGAGAAGGCGGCGGTTCGCGGCTTCAGTCTGTTCCCTGGCGTGCTGGGCTTCTCTGATGTTGGCAACAAGTTCCCGGTTGGCGTTGGCGAGTTGGTCCTCGACCCGGGAGAGCTGTTCCACAACGTCCGAGTACGTAACGAGAGCCTTCTCCCCGAGAATGACGCCGCCGTCCCCAGTCACGTAAACCCTGCATTTGAGAGTGTGAAGGCTCCCGCGCGGGCCTCGAAAATTGAGACGCATTTCGGCATCCACAGTTCCGAGCGAAGGCGGAGGCTCTTTCAGGTAGTCCGTGAGCGCGGCGCCGGGTGGCAGTTCCTCGATTCCGGCCAGGCGCAGAAAGGCCGGGTTGGCGCTCGTGATCTCGAGACTTGGAGAAAAGCTGACAAAGGCCGTGTGGAGCGAGGTCTCGAGATGGCGCCGCAAAAGATCGTCACGAACCTTCAGGCCGGTCTGTTTCGTCACGGTACCTGACCCTCTAGCCAGAACTTCCGGGCAAGCGCCACACCGTCTACCGCATCCGCGGCGAACCCATCGGCCCCGGTGCTTCTCCATGCGTCTTCGAGGGCGCGGAACGCCTGCCCTCCGATGAGGACGCGAATCGCATTCAAACGGTTGTCATCACGTACGGCCGCGACCATCTGCTGCGCTCTTTCGATGTTGAAGGGAACGGTGACAGAGATCCCGAGAATCTGAGGCCTCACGGCCCGGACCAGGGAGAGGAGAGCCTCGAGCGGCGTATTCGCCCCGGCGAAGTGCACGCGCCATCCATCCAGTTCGAGAAGGTCGGAAAATATCCGGGCGCCGATCTCATGGAACTCGCCGGGAGCCGCCGTGACGACGGCAACCCCTTTTGCTGGCTGCCCAATTGGAAGGGTCCGGTAAAGAAGGGCCATCACACGGCGTGCCGTGGCCGTGGCGACGGCCTCTTCCGCCACCGAGATTTCACCCCTCTCCCAGCGAAGACCAACCTCGTACATGGCTGGTTGAAGACCGTGGAGGTAAAGATCAGCAATCGAAGCGTCCGTGGAACGGAGGACTTCGAGACAGGAATCGGAATCCGCCTCGAGAAGAAGATCAGTGAGCTGGTGCTGAATGGGACGCCATGCGTCTGGAATGTCGCACTCACTGACCTCGGGAGTCTGCGAACGGGCCACGATCTCCGCATGCGTATCCGAAAGCCATCTGTACACCGGGAAGATCGCCCGGGCAGAATCTGAGTCGAGGCGGGCCGTCACCGCGAGCATCCAGGCATCGATTTCTGAAACGAAATAGTCGTAATGAAAACCGTGGGCATGGTAGGTCCGGTATACCCAAGGCAAGGTCTTGACGAGAAGTTCGTAAAGACCGAGATGGAACACATTGGACATGAACCGGTGATGGTTCTCGTGGTTGGCGTACATGAGTTCGAGGGGGTTACCCCCGATGAGTTCCCGGATGCGGGTGTTGCGAGCCAGTGCGTCGTTGACGGTCTCTAACAACAGTTCTCTTGCTGCTCGATAGGCGAGGGCTGCCTGTTTTGGAACCGGCCCAATTTGCCTTACCTGGTCTACCAGCGGATCTTGCACCAGGTCCTCCTCCGGGGCCGTTGATGCCGCCACCCGCCGTTTCTTTGAGGGCCGCGTTCATCGCGGGCTCTGGTTGCAGTTTTTACTGTACCCGCAGCCTGTGACTTGGGGCAAGAGAAACCCCTTTGCCGGCTTTTCATGGTCCGGCTGTTCCGAAATGTGTGTCCCTAATTGGTTCTGTCGACGGGTCTTCTGCCTTTCGCCGCTCTTTTTGGGAAAGCCCGATGACGAGACAAACGAGGAGGGCGAACTGGAAGCTCTGCGAGGCGAAGAAGGAGACCAGCTTCAGCGGAGCAAAGCCCGGATGGACGAACCTGACCAGCCAGCCGGAGGCTTCGTTGAGGAAGGCGGAAACGAAGGTCCCCGCGATTCCGATCACCTTGAGGCGTGCACTGAACGGTAAGAAGATGACGAGATGCGTCAAGAAGAGGAGGGTCACGGCCATCATGGCCATGTGCCCGTGCGTCACCTCGACCATTGAGCCGAAGGTCCGTGGCGCCTGGAAGGTCTCCTCCGAACCCCGGTAGTAGGTGACAACGGTCTCGGGATCGAGCGTGAAGCGTGAAAAGAACATGCCAAAACTCGAGACCCAGAGGCCAAAAAGGAACGTGAGCGCTCCGAGAATACTGAGCTTCATGAGGTTGCTCTTCTGATGCGCGCCGGTGGCCAGGTACTTCATTCCTTCTCCCGTTTCAAGCGGACGGGCCGCGGCGGGGGAAGCACCTCATCGAGTGCCAGGGCTCTCCGGACGGCCGCGGCGATCGCGCGCGTCGTGAGGGTGGCTCCGGTGACGTGAGCGAGCGCGCGGCCGGCGAAAAGCTGGTCGGTGAGGGACTTCCCGTGCACCCCTTTTAACCAGCCATCGCGCGGGAGATAGTCCTCTGGCTCCCCAAAGGCCAGGACATCCACGCTTTTGACGGTTCGCTCCGGGGTAATGACGATCATCAATAGCTCACGGGCGGTACGCACCGTGTGGGTGTCGAAATAACCTGTCCCTATAAGGGCTCCGTCTGGAAGAAAGGCCGCGTACCTCGTAACGATGGCTCCTTCGACGGGCGCCTCACCTAGCTTGGCCGCCCGGCTTTTCTGTTCATCCGTCAAGAATTCGTCCATGCGCTGGACTTGGGCCGGCGGCGGGAAGGCGCGGCGCAGAGCCGCGTTCTGGCTTTCGAAGACCTTGGCCTCTCCCATGGAGGCGGCGGCCAGAATGAAGAGTGCCGTTCCAACCCTATGCATCGCCCGCCTCGGCCATTTCAGAAAAGGTACCCGAGCCCAACGTTCCATTGGTTGACTCCGGTCGTGGCCTGGTTTCGGTAGTCTTGATAATCGATCTTCAGCACGATCTGCGGAATGGGCTTGAAATCGAGGCCCCATGTGATGACGCGACGGTCGTTCGCCGGGTCTGCCACGTACCCGTCGGGAACAGAGTCCTGCGTGTTGTAGTCCTCGTAGCGGACGAAGGGCGTCAGGCTCACGGATTTGGCGGGAGAGAGGAGGGGCCAGACATCGAAACCGGCCTGAAGGTACCAGCCGGCGAGGCGATCACCGATCGAGTTCTTGCCTGTGTAGCCATTCACCTTGTTGAGCTGGGCGGCGTCACCAATCCTCGCCCAGGCCCAGACTCCGCGCAGAGAGAGCTGTCCCTTCCGGTACTCGGCATGAATTTCCACGAGGGTGACGGGGGCATCGACGTCCTGCCCGTCAACCGTCAAGTCCTGCCCAGAGTTTCCCGTGAAGAACGAAGCGCCAGCAAGGAGTCCCGGCACCGCGACGAGATCCAGACGCCCCGTGAGTGCCAAGTCGTCGGCCTTGGCTTTTGCTCCGTTCTGGCGGGCCCCCCTGAGGCCTGAGGACGCCGTGAACTTCCGGCCATCCAGGCTCTCGGTCAGGTAGAGCTTGTAAGCGAGGGGCCCCAGTTCTCCGAAGGCACCAGCGCCGTTGGCACGCCAAGTCGTTGGAATGATTTGGGTTTCAACGTCTGGACGGCGGGCTCCCAGGAAGATGGGGGGCTCGTGCAACTCGTTGATCAGCCCGACTGGAATCAAGACGAGTCCCGCGCGGAAATTCAGCTTCGGAGAGAGAAGGGCATCGAGAGTTGCGAATTCGACCGAGACTTCGCCCCCCTTGCCGGTAGAAGCATGTTCGTACTCGATTTCCGTGTTCAGGACGAACACGGGGGAGAACTTCCACCCAAAGTAGAGAACGGCCCGCAAATAGTCCCATTCATTCGTCTTTCCAGCGGGACTGTTGTCATCCTTGGTGGAAGCAAAGGCCTGGTAGATGCTTTCCCCGTAACCACCGATCGAAATCCCCTGTTTCTGTTTGTAGACCTTGGAGGCCGCTGGCCCCAACCCGAAAACTCCCTTTGTCTCGTCTTCGGGGGCTGCGCTTGCTGCGTCTCCCAGCTTGAGCACCTCGAGTTCTCGCGTCAGGACCTCTATGCGGCGTGCCAGTTCCTCGTTCGTCGGAGGCGGGGTCTTATCTTCTCCCGCGGCCGGGAGGATGAGAGAAAGGGATGCTAGGAGCGCCAGGAGTGATTTCTTCATGGGTTCCTTTTCTCGTTGGGCTTGTCGAGGAGTTTCTGTTCCATCCGTCTGCTCCACCCGACGGCTCTAAATGCCTTCGTGGAGGTCACCTTCACGGTTCCATGCTGGATCTTCACGAATGCAACGTCGATATTGGGGTCGCGCTCGAAAGCCTGGCTACAGCACCCGGGAAGAGCCTCGGGGCCGGCGACGAAAAATGCCGTCGACAGGGCGTCTGCGGCGGCGGCGCCGGAAGCCGCCACCGTGACCGAACCGCTGGAGGCGACGAGAAGTCCCGTAACTGGATTCACGATGTGGCCTTGCCGCCGCCCGTCCACCATTCGGCTCCTCTGGACGTTGGAAGTCGTGGAAACCGAGAGATCCCTGACCGGTAGTTCGAGAAGCAGTTCGTCTTCGTCTCCCTCGCGCGGACTCGCGACGTGGACGAGCCAGGGCGGGCACTCTGGCCGCGGCCCGATGGCCAGGATTTGCCCGCCAAAATTAAGAAAAGCCTCCCTGATGCCGGCTGCCCGAAGGAGCGCGCCCGCTTCATCAAGAACGCAGCCCTTGGTGATTCCATCGAAGTCGAGCCTCGCCCCATTCCGCAGCTCGATCTGCCTCAGCGGGAAGGTCCAGCGAAGGTTCGTCAGACGAGACGCCGAGAGCGCCCGTTGCAACTCCATCCGGTGCGGCCAGCGCCCCGGTCCGTGGAGATCAAAAGCGCGAACCAGAGAACCTGTCAGCGGGCTGAAATGACCCCGGGTAAGAACCCTCATTTCGAGCGCCCGCTCCAGAACACCCGCCAATTCGGCGGAGACCTCTTCTGGCGCGGGAGCACGCTGGTGGATTCTCGCTAGCTCCGAGTCGTCCCGCCAGGTAGAAACGACGGCTTCTAAATCTGACGCCATCGCAAAGACTCTTTGAGCGAGAAGGCTGGCCTGATCCGGTGAGGTGAAGAGCTTGATCTCCAGAATCGTGCCCATCACCCAGCGTGCCCGGGTTTCGGCCTGTCGGATTCCACGACACCCGGGTTCTCTGAAATGAGCAGGTTCCGCTGCCAGGGCCAAGTGCAGAAACGCGCTGGCGAACACTCCGATTTTGAGATCAAATCTCATCTTCGACCGAATGATCGGTGGTTTACGCGGTTTGGTCAAGGGGCCGGGGTATCACGAGAACAGGGACAGAACCGGTACAGAGTAATAATTGCCTGTCCCCGTCCCCGTCGCCGTCCTCGACGCCAAATAGTCCAGCATTCCCGGGAACTTCCACCGGGGAATCACGTATCGACCGTTACGCCGGTCACACTCCGGCTTCGACCGGGAATGACGGAACTGACCGCCGGGAGGCCGCATGTTGACCGTTCGCCAGCTCGTCAAGATCTACCCGGGCCCTGTCACCGCCCTCAGGGGCATCGACCTCGACATCGCCCCCGGCATGTTCGGACTTCTCGGCCCAAATGGCGCCGGCAAGTCGACTTTGATGAAGGTCCTTTCGGGTCTACTCGAGCCCTCGAGCGGGGAGGTCCATCTCGGGGACATCGACATCGTCAGGTGTCCGGAGAGACTCCGGCCTGCCCTCGGCTACCTGCCGCAGGACTTCGGGTTCTACCCCCACCTCACGGGCGAACAAATGCTCCGGTATCTCCTCGAGTTGAAGGGGGTCGAGGCTCCGGGCGGACTCCGGAATCTGGTTGCCGAACTCCTCGAACGGGTGAACCTGACATTCGCTGCGAAGCGCAAAGTCAAGGGCTATTCAGGCGGAATGCGCCAGAGACTTGGCATCGCGCAGGCCATCGCCGGCAACCCGAAACTCTTGATCGTCGACGAACCGACCGCAGGACTCGACCCCGAGGAACGAATCCGTTTTTACCGCATCCTCGCGGAACTCGCCGAAAACCGGATCGTGCTCCTCTCCACCCACATTGTGGAGGACGTCGCGACTCTCTGTCCGCGCTTCGCCGTAATCCGCGCGGGCAGGCTCATCACCCAAACGACGCCCCATGACGCCCGCACACTGCTCGAAGGAAAGATCTTCGAGGGAACGGTGGCCCGAGAAAAGCTCGCCGCCATCCAGCGCGACATGAGGGTCACGCAGGCCGTTCTCGTCGAGGGCAAGAACCGGGTCCGCCTCTACATTCCCGGCGGCGGGGCCCCGCTGGGTTTCGACCCCGTCCCCGCCACCCTCGAGGACGCTTACCTCCTGCTGACGCACGAGGCGGCCGCGGCATGAGCCGGCGTTTCCGCTCTGTTTTCCTGCTCGAACTCCAGTTCCAGTTCAGGCGTCCGCTCTTCTGGGTCCTGGTCGTCCTGATTGCCCTCTGCTCATGGGGGCTCTCCACCGGAGGCCTCCGGATCTCATCGGGCGCAAGCCAGGTCGGCGGGACAAAGGCTTGGATGACGTCTCAGTTCGCGGTCGCACAACTCTTCGCGATGCTGACACCGCTGCTCTACGGTTTCTTCGTGGCCGTTGCGGCAGGCATGGGTGTTATTCAGGACGAAGAGTCGAGGATCGAACCCTTGCTGAACTCGACACCGCTGAAAGCCTGGGAGTACGTTTGGGGAAAGTTCTTGGCGGCGCTTTCGGCCTACTCGATCGGGCTCTTGCTGCATGCCGGATTCGCGGTTCTCTTCAATCACGTGCTCCCCGCCGGCAAGAGCGCGGAGATTCGCGGACCCTTCGAACTCGCGAACTACGCTATTCCGATCCTCCTGTTCTCCCTCCCCATCCTCGTCTTCATCGGAGGCTTCTCGTTCGCAATCGGTTCCCTCACTCGAAGGCCGATCCTGGTCTTCTTCCTCCCCACCGCGCTCCTGCTCGGCTGCGTCTTCTTTCTGTGGGACTGGTCGCCCGGATGGCTCGACCCGCGAGTCAACACCGCCCTCATGCTGATCGAGCCGGCCGGCTTCCGATGGCTGAACGAGACGTGGCTGAAGGTCGACAGGGGCGTCGATTTCTACAACCAGGCGGCCGTCCCATTCGATCTGACTTTTCTCGCAAACAGAGTCCTCTTCGCCGGGCTCGGCCTCGGGATGGTTCTTCTTACACAGCGCCTCCTCGCCACCGCCCTCCGCGGGACCGATGGATCTCGGTCTCGCCATGCCAGGTTCAATTTCGAGGAGACCGGGGATACGCCACACCGGGTGGCCGTGGCCGGCGTTGAGCCTCTCGGAGTGCTCTCAGCCGTAATCCGGCCCCCCTCTTTCCTCCGGGGTGCGATGATCGTCGCCCGATCGGAAGCCGAAGCTCTCGCCCGTCAGCCTGGCCTCTACCTGTTTGTCCCGTTGATCCTGCTCCAGGTTTTCGGAAACGAGTACTTCCGCGTGGGCGCGTTCGACACGCCGCTTCTCGTCACCTCCGGCAGCATCGCCGCCAGCACGTTCAACACACTCGCTCTTCTCTTATCTTTCCTGGTCCTCTTCTACACGGTCGAATCGCTTGAACGGGAGCGGCACTCGGCGATGGCGGCCATCTTCGACTCCTCCACGGTCCGGACCTCATCGGTTCTCTTCGGTAAATCCCTCGCGAATGCCATCGTGGGTGCCGTGATCCTGGGCGCGGCCCTTCTGGGTTCGCTCCTCATCTTGCTCGTTCAGGGAAAGGTCCCGCTCGATCTGTCGCCTTTCGCCCTCGTCTGGGGGCTGCTCCTCTTGCCCACGCTGCTCCTCTGGTCGTCGTTCGTCACGGCTCTCCATTCCCTGACGGGAAACCGGTATACGACATACGCGCTCGGACTCTCGGCCATCGCTCTCACGGGTTACCTGCAGTTCCGCGACCTGATGACGTGGGCGGGCAACTGGAACCTCTGGGACTGCGTACGCTGGACGGACATCGGCACGTTTGAACTCGACCGCTCCGCCCTCGTCTTGAACCGGCTGGCCGCCGTCACCCTGACGGTCTTCTTCGTCGCGCTGACCGTTCGCCTCTCCCCGCGCCGCGAGGCAGATCCGGGCCGCATCTTCGACCGGATGCGCCCCCTTTCGCTCATGAAATCCGCCCTCCATCTGCTCCCCGTTGCTCTCGCTCCCGTTGTCCTGATCTCGATCCTTGGCTTCAAGGTGGCGGGAGGACGTGAGGGGGAGGCCGCGAAGAAACAAGCGAAGGACTACTGGGCCAAGAATCTCGCCACGTGGAAGGACGCCCCCTTCCCCTCTCTTGCGCACGTCGATCTCGACGTTGATCTCGAGCCCTCCAAGGGCCGGGTCCGCGTGCGCGGATCCTATGACCTCGTCAACGAACTCGAGAACCCGCTGTCCAGCTTCCCCCTCACAACAGGTCCGTGGAGCGAGATCAAGTGGACGGTCAATGGGAAACCCGCTTCCCCCGAGGACCGAAAACTCCTCTGGGTCTTCACTCCGGAGAGGCCGCTTACCCGGGGCGAGAAGATGCGAATTGGTTTCTCGTACGAAGCAACCCTGCCTCTGGGGATTTCGAAGAACGGCGCGGGGATGGATCAGTTCATCCTCCCCACGAGTGTTGTCTTGACGAGTTTCGAGCCGGCCTGGGTTCCGGTGGTGGGTTATGTGGAGTCGATCGGCGTCGACGAGAAGGAGAACAAGTACGACCCGAAGGAGTGGCCCGACGACTTCTACCAGGGCATCACTCCCCCAGAGAACGGTTGGGGGTCAGCCTATTCCACGCGAATTCGGGTCACGTCTCCTCGCAACTACACGGTCAATTCCGTCGGTGTGCTCGAGAACTCGAAAGAAGAGGGATCCAGGCGCACGGTCGTGTGGGTCAGCGACCAGCCCGTCCGCTTCTTTAACATTGTGGCGGGCCAGTGGAGGGTTTCTGAAGGAAAGGGGACCCGGATCTTTTATCACCCCGGTCACCCATGGAATATCGCCGAGATGCAAGCGGCGCTCGATGCCTCTCGCCTCCGCTACTCGGAATGGTTCCGGCCGTACCCGTGGAAGGAACTCAAGCTCTCGGAATTCGCACAGCACGCCTTCTACGCACAGGGCTTCCCAACGAACATCACGTTCTCCGAGGGGATCGGGTTCAAGACGAAGAGCGACCCCAAGGCACCAGCAGCTTTCATGGTCACCGCCCACGAGGCGGCCCACCAGTGGTGGGGCAACATGCTCGTTCCCGGGAAGGGTCCCGGAGGAGAGATCCTGGTCGAGGGGATGAGTCACTATTCGGCGCTGCTCCTCATCGAGGCCGAGAAGGGCGATCGCGACCGGATGGAGCTTTCGAAACGCTTCGAGGAGCGTTACACGAAGGAACGCCAGATCGACTCGGAGCGTCCGATGGTCAAGATCGATGGTTCTCGCAAGGGGGACCGGGTCGTCCTTTACGAAAAGGGAGCATGGGTCTTCTGGATGCTCGATCGACTGATGGGCCGCGAGGCCGCGCTCGCAGGGCTTCGGGATTTTCTTGACACATACACGGAAGGCCCTGACCACCCTGTCCTTCAAGACTACGTCGCCGTAATGAGGCGCCACGCACCGGACACAGCTGTCTTCGACGGCTTCGTGAAAGACTGGTTCTTCACCGTCGTCATGCCGGAGTACCGGATCACGAACGCACAACGGGTCAAGTCAGGGAAGGAGTGGGTCGTCACGGCCACGGTCGAGAACGCGGGAACGGGTCACCTGCCGCTCACCGTCGCCACAGCTCGCGCAGAGCGCTTCCCCCAAGCCGAGGAACAGGCAAAACCCGCCGCGTATCAGGACGCGCGCACAACAATCACGCTGGGACCCAGGGAAAAGTGTTTCATCTCGATTCGCTCCGCCTTCGAGCCCGGCCGGATCCTGGTCGACCCTGACGTCCAGGTACTTCAGCTCGAGAGAAACAAAGCAATCGTGAGGTTCTAATCGAGCTGCCGGCGCGTTTGCGTTGCGTTGAGTCCGTCCAGACAAGACAGAGGGACAAAGCAGAACTGTGCTCGCTCAAACAAAAAAGGCCCCTTTTGGGGGCCTCTGCAAGACCGGCAAGGACGGGGTTATCCGAGAAGGCCCTTCTTCAGATCGTCAGACGGCGGCTTTGGCCCGAGCCAAAGAGAGAAGAGGAGATCGGCGAAATCCTTGCCAGCGATCGTTCCGGTGTCTTTGCCATCCTGGTTGATGATGGTGCCCGTGCCGGGGATATAGGTGAAGGTCCACTTCGTCCCTTCCTTGACATCACTAACGAGCGCGTAGAACTTGTCGAGATTTGCCTTCTGGGCAGCCATCTTGTCCCTGGCGTTTGCTTCGAATCCCTCTTTATAGGTTTCGACCAACTTTCCCTTGTCAACCGACCTCATGAACTGCATCGAGATGGCTCTGGGAGCATCGGCGGCCAGGATGGCGTTTGCGTCCTTGGACGGGGTCTCGAGATAGAGGCCGCCCACGTAGACCTTGAAGATGGCTTTCTTACGCAACCCGAGCCCATTGAGCTTGAGCGTCTTGCCGGCCACGGTGAGGGTGTCGGGCATCGTCACGCCCGACAGTTCCTTGGCCAGAAGCGGCAAGGCCGACAAGGTAAAGGCCGTCATTACGAGAGCCGCCAGAGAGACCTTCATGGATTTCATCGTCATCTTCGTTCTCCTTCGCGTGGTTGAGAAATGGCGCGTAAAGAATACTCGTTCTGAGCCTGGAATCACACGAGCTTGAAGGGGCGCATGAGAGAGTTTGGGTTTTCTCCCGCGCGCAAGGAGATTTCCGCCCCTTCCTCCGCGTAACCGAGACACTCAAAAAGGTTTCTGATGGCCTGTCCCAGGCGGTCATTGCCCACGCTGAGAGATTCGATTTCATCGACGAGCCGGCGCGCGGCCGAAGCGGCTTCTTCCCTGACCGCCGAGTCGCCTTCTCCCGGATCGTGGAAATCATCGAACGGAGCCAAGATCTCGAGGACCTCAGCGAGAAGGGATTCCAGGTTCCCGGTGTCGTACTGGCCACTGCCGAGGACACTCCCCAGCCGCATTTCTATTCTCTGCGCGACCGTGCGCGCATGCGGAAGATTGACAGGAATGAGGCTCATGGAAGTATCAGGTCTGGATCTCGCTGAACCGGGCCACGCGTGAGAAGTAATCCCTCATCGCCCGCAGAAGGGCCAGACGGTTCTTGCGCTGCCCCTCGTCGTCCGTCATAACCATGACTTCCTTGAAGAACCGGTCAAGACTTGGTCCCAGGGACGCCATGATGCGAAGAGCCTCCTGGTAGCGGCGCCCCGCGATGAGTTCGTCCAGCATGAACTTTGCCTGGTAGAAGTCCGAGGCCAGTTGACGCTCTGCGTCTTCGGTCATCAATTCGCCGCTCGGCTCCTCGGGAAGCTCTTCCTTCGATTGGTTCAGGATGTTCTGCGTCCGCTTGAAAGCGATCCCCAGAGGAACGAAGTCTTCCTGCGACCTGATTGCCGATATGGCGGTCGTCCGGTCAGCGGCGTCAGCCATGTCGGAGCAGTCCGTCGTGAGGACAGCCTGGATCTCATCGTGCTTGAATCCGCGTTTCTCGAAGAGGAAGCGCAGCCGCTCGAGGAGGAAGTCGAAGAGTTCGGGCTGAACCTCCTCGAAAGTGCGAGGCAGCCCTGAATGGAGCCTGAAGGCGTCTTCAATGGCCCCCTTCAGGTCGAAACGCCAGCCCTTTTCGATGAGGATCTTTACCACTCCGAGCCCTGCCCGCCTGAGCGCGTAGGGGTCCTTGGAGCCACTCGGAACGAGGCCCAGGCCGAAGAGCCCGGTGAGGGTGTCCAGCCGGTCTGCAAGAGCCGTCAAGCAGCCACAGTCACCCCTGGGAATGGCGTCCTCGGCGGAAGCGGGCCGGTACTGGTCGTAGATGGCCTGCCACACGTCCTCTGACTCGCCCTGCTGGCGCGCATAGATTCCACCCATGATGCCCTGCAGGTCGGTGAACTCGCGAACCATGCCGGTGACAAGGTCGGTTTTGAGCAGGCGGGCCGCGCGCCGGGCCGGGGTGATCACCTCGAAACTCCCCAGACGGCTCGAAAGGAGGCCTGCGAGTCTCGTCAACCGGTCTGTCTTGGCCGCGTAATCGCCCAGTTTTTCCTGAAACTGCAGCCGCGAAAGCTCCGGCAGGCGATCTTCCAGCGACCGTTTGAGATCTTCCTCGAAGAAGAACTGCGCGTCGGCGAAGCGAGCCTCCAGAACCCATTCGTTGCCCCTGACGATGAGACCCTTGGGATCCGAGGCGTGATCGGCAACGGCCAGAAAGAAGGGCGCGAGGGATCCTTCCGCGTCCCTGATCGGGAGGACCTTCTGGTGCTCCCTCATCGAGGTGACGAGGACCTCCTCGGGCAGAGTCAAGAACTCGGGGTTAAAAGAGCCGCAGACAAGGCCAGGCGTCTCCACGAGGTCAGCCCAGACGTCAATCAGGGAGGAGTCTGCCAGAGGAGCCCCCGCGGTCTCTTCGGAGAAGGCCTGGGCCTTCTCGGCGAGGAGCCGGCGGCGCTGTCCGTGATCCGGTTCGACGATAGCCTGGCGCAGCTTCGCGAAGTAATCATCCACGCTCGCCACGACGATGCGGGCCTTCGAGAGCGTCCGGTGTCCGAATGTCGTTCGCCCGGTTTCCACCCCAAAAACCGTGAAGGGCACGACGAGACCATCAAACAGGGCGATCACGGAGTGAACCGGGCGAACCCACTCGTGGGTTCCGTCGCCCCACCGCATCATTCGAGGAAACGTCATCCCTTCGATGATGGGGGGTACGATTTCCGCCAGGATGTCGGTCGTGGGCTTCCCTTCGATGGTTTTCTGCGCGACCAGATACTTGCCCTTGGGTGTAGTCGTGACGGTCAAGCTCCCCAGTTCGACGCCCTGTGAGCGTGCAAACCCCTCGGCCGCACGGGTCCAGTTGCCGTTGGCATCCAGACCCGCGGAGAGCGGAGGGCCCGTCACGTCAACAGTGACGTCTTCCTGGTTTTCGGGCAGGTCTTTCCCCACCAGGATCAGACGCCGCGACGTCGAGTACGTGAAAAACGTCCCGTTGATGCGTTCCGCCGCAAGCGTCTGGGCGATGCCACGCAGGAGTTCGTTGCGGGCATTGGCCAGAACGGAAGCCGGGATCTCCTCGGCCAGGATTTCGAGAAGGAATTCACTCATGACAGGGCTTCCTCAAATGGGTTCTCGAGTGGAGGCGGCGGGGCCATCTTGGAAAGGAGCGGGTGCCCCAGCTTTTCGCGCGAGACGACAAAGGCCTTGGCGCACGCCACGGCCAGCTCTCGCACCCTCCGGATAACGCCAACGCGCTCGGTGACCGAAACGGCTCCCCGGGCATCGAGGATGTTGAACGTGTGCGAGCATTTCAGCGTCATGTCAAAAGCCGCCAAGACGAGTCCGGCCTCGAGGCAGCTTCTGGCCTCGCTCTCGTAACGGTCAAACAGGGTCTGATAAAGCGCCGTACTGGCAACCTCGAAACCGTACTTGGAGGTCTCGTACTCGTCTTGCTTGCGGACGTCCCCATACAGAACCCCAGGCGCCCACTCGATCTCATAGACGCTTTTCTTCCGCGTCAGGAACATCGTCAAGCGCTCGAGCCCGTAGGTGATTTCGGCTGTAATGGGCGCCAGGTCGATGCCGCCGGCCTGCTGGAAGTAGGTGAACTGCGTAATCTCCATCCCGTCGAGGAGGACCTGCCAGCCAACACCCCAGGCCCCGAGTGTCGGGGACTCCCAGTTGTCTTCCTCAAACCTCAGATCATGTTCAGAGGGATCAATCCCGAGCGCCTCCAGACTCTCGATGTAGAGATCCTGGATATCGATCGGCGAAGGCTTGATGACAACTTGGTACTGATAATGCTTCACAAGCCGGAACGGGTTCTCGCCGTACCGTCCATCCGTCGGGCGCCGGGATGGCTGCACATAGCCGCAACGCCACGGCTCCGGTCCAAGCACCCGCAAGAACGTGGCCGGGTGCATCGTGCCGGCCCCGACCTCGATGTCGTAAGGCTGCTCGATGAGGCACCCCTTCGAGGCCCAAAATGCGGACAACTTCAAGATGAGCGTCTGAAAATCCATCGTACCCTCGCCATGGCGAAAACTCACGCGCTGGAGCGCCGAGAGGTTAGCACGGCTTTGCGCGCGTCAGGGAATGCTCTTCTCATGCAGTGTCAAGAGAAAAGCGTAGCTCTTTAACTCGTGACCCAGGAAACGGCGCCTTATCTCTCTCGCCACCATTTCCACCTCATTCAATACCACATCTTCGGCTGGATCGAGACTTGGAAGTGGTAACCGCAAGAGCGACGCAAGAATCCGGGACGCTTCCCCCGAGACCGTCAGGCCTGGCCCAGTGGCGCACCGGCCGTGAACGAAGGAACTCGCCTCGGTGTCGAAGCGATTGGCCAGGGTGTCGAGCGGCTCCCTGCACACGGCACAACGAGTGACCTCAGGAAAGAGACCCGAAAGCCGCAGCAGCCACACCTCAAGGTAGCGGGCGGCCAGAGAAGCGGCAACAGACTCCTTGAGAAGAGCCTCCAGAACGTGGTCCAGCAACCGGTACGCCTTTTCCGCTGGCTCGGCAGGGGGAAGAAACTCCAGGAAGCTCTCGCAGAAGTAGGGGATCAAGAGCGCCGTCTCTGTGCGGGTTGAGAGCACAAAAGTGCTCTTTGTAATCTCGATCTCCCGCAGGCTGGCAAGTTCCGCTCCCTCCCTCTGAAACCAGGTGACTCGGACCTGTGTCAGAAGCTGAAGAGCAGCTGCCCTCTTTGACCGCCCGCGAGCGCCGTGAACCACCGCGCGGACAACTCCGTGAGTCTGGGTGAGGAAGTCTGCAACGAGGTCCTTTTCCGTGAGGACCTCTACCTTCAGAATGAATGCTGTGGCGGAAAACAGCACGGCCGTTCATTCGGATTCTCCCGCGAAACTCCCGGGAACCGTAGTCTCCCTCGGCTGGGTTTCTTTCCTGACAGACGTCTCTTCCGAGATGATCTTCTCTCTCCTCCCGGCCTTCCTGGCGACCCTTCCGGGAACCCCTTCGGTAGCCATCGGCCTCATCGAGGGGGTCGCGGAGGCGACCGCTTCTACCGCCAAGGTCGTTTCCGGCCGGGTGACGGACAGGATCTCGAGAAAGAAACCGCTGGTACTGGCTGGCTACGGGCTTTCTTCCTCCGTTCGCCCACTGATTGCCATGGCAACCGGGTGGCCCGCGGTGCTCATTCTCAGATTCCTCGACCGGATCGGAAAAGGCATCCGCTCTGCTCCGCGCGACACGCTGATCGCTTCTGTGACACCGGCATCTCAAAGGGGGGCCGCCTACGGACTCCACCGGGCCTTCGACAACACCGGTGCCTTCATTGGGCCCCTTGCGGGCGCCGGTCTCTTGATGTTCTTCGGCCTCGAAGTGCGGACGGTCTTTGCTCTCTCGATCATCCCCGGTGCCCTTGCAGTGCTTGTACTCATTCTCGCCGTTCGCGAGAGGGCCGATTCCACATCTCTGCAGGCATCCATCCCTGCCCTTCCCGCCACCCCATTGCCACCCCGTTTTTGGCGCATCCTCGGCGTCATTTTCCTCTTCACCCTCTCGGCCTCCTCGGATAGCTTCCTGCTCCTCAAGGCTCTGGAGCTTGGGATGCCCGCGGCCACCATCCCCCTGCTCTGGGCGTTTTCAAACGCCATCAGGGCGGGATTCTCCCGGCTCGGCGGCGGGCTCTCAGACCGGTTCGGCCGGATGCGCATCCTCACGGCTGCATGGACGATCTACGCTTTCTGTTACGCGGCCTTCGCTTTTCTCAACGCCGGCTACCTGATGCTCGGGGTGTTTGCCATCTACTCACTCCACGCTGCCCTTTCCGAAGGAACTGAGAGGGCTCTTGTGGCAGACCTTGTCCCGCCGGCGGCACGCGGACGCGCCTTCGGCTGGTTTCACGGCGTCTCTGGGGTGGCGGCCCTTCCCGCAAGCGCCGTCTTCGGCTGGGTCTGGAAGGCATCTGGCTCCAAAGCGGCGTTCCTGATGGGTGCCGCCATCGCCGCCTTCGCGGTGATGGCCCTTCTTGCGGTGCAACTCTGGGAGAAGGAAGAAAAGAATACGAACTAACGGGATTCGCAGAATCGCTTTTCAAATCGGGACAGGAGAAGAGGACAGGGACAGACAATTTTCGGTTAGAGAGCGGCTTTTGATCGCTGTGAACTGGCCTGTTAAGCTTGCGGCAAGCGGTTCTGGCTCTCAATCTGCCGGCGCAGCCAGGGAAGGCGGGAACTGAAGACCGCGGCGGCAGCGACGCAGATGGCCCCTCCGCAGGCGACCGTGGCGGGGGCGCCAATCCGCTGGGCCAGAAAACCCGCAAAGAGAGATCCGAACGGTGCCATGCCGAGAAACATCATGGAGTAGATCGACATGACTCTTCCCCGTAGCTCATCCGGGACGAGCGTTTGCACCATGGTGTTCGAGGACGCCATCTGAACGATCATCGAAAAACCGGTCAAGACCAGAATGAAGAGGGAAAGCCAGAAATTTCGGGAAAGAGCGAACAGGAGAAGACAGACTCCAAAACCCGCCGCGGCCGTGGCGACCCACCCGACGAGTCCGCGCACCCCTTGGCGTGATGCGAGCATCAGGGCCCCGGCCAGGGCGCCACAACCGGAAGCAGACATCAACATACCGAGTCCGCGAGCGCCGCCGTGGAGGACCTGGTCCGAAAAGACTGGCATCAGCACTGTATACGGCATACCGGTCAGACTGACCGTTCCGAGGAGAAGCAAAATGGCGCGAATGGGGACTCTCTCCCAGGCGAACCGGAACCCCTCGGCGATTCGCTCCAGGGTGGGGTCGTACCGTTGATCCCCTGTGTGGGGCGGGACATTCATCAGAAGAAGGCCAGCGATGACGGCCAGGAAACTCAGAGCATTTGCGGCGAAACACCAGCCTTCGCCAACGGCGGAAACGAGCACGCCGGCAATGGCTGGTCCCACGATGCGCGCACCATTGAACATCGTGGAGTTGAGGGCAATGGCGTTGACGAGATCATCCCGGGCAACGAGGCTGGGGACGAAAGACTGCCGCGTTGGCATGTCAACGGCATTGATCAAGCCCATCGTCAGCGCGATGGTGCCGACGTGCCAGACGTTCACGCTGCCGAGGAGAGTCAAGAGGGCCAGGGCCAGTGCGGCAAGAAGGGAAGACGACTGCGTCATCACCAGAATTCGGCGGCGGTCAAACCGGTCTGCCAGCGCCCCTCCTAACGGGGCAAAAAGAAAGATGGGGATCTGGCTGGCGAATCCGACGGCTCCCAGGAGGGCCTCCGAGTGAGTCAGCCGGTAGACAAGCCAGGGCTGCGCCACCATCTGGATCCACGTCCCTACAAGAGAGATGAGCTGGCCCGCGAAGAAAAGCCGGTAATTGGGGTGCCTGAGCGACCGGAGCGCCTGGCGGATCGAGGGCGGTGGATCGCGGAGTTCAGGAGTTGGAGTATCCGCCCTTTCAGCAGTCAAAGGCATTCTTGTGATTCTCACTCACGAGTTCTTCCGAGACCAAGACAAGCTGGCCCTCCTTCACCCTGCGGTGCCAGGAGGGCCAGAGATGTGCCAGATGGAAGGCCGGGAGCAGGGGTCTGGTGGTTTCCACGAAGGGCCAGCGCGGACGCAACCCCTCCGGGAAATCGCTTAAACACCCTAAACAGAGGGTGTTACAGTCTTCTCATACTCGAGGATCCGGGCATAGGCAGGCAGAGTCAAGAACTCGGGACACCCCTCGGCAGTGATCATCTCATCGAAGAGGTTGGCGGCGTCCTGGTACTTACCTTCGGCAAACGCCTCATCTCCCACTCTCTGGCGGATGGCGTCGACTTCCTCCGTCAGGATCTGTTTGAAGAGTTCCCGAGTGACCCTTCTTCCATCCGAGAGCGTCGCCTGGTGATGCAGCCATTGCCACACCTGGGAACGCGAGATCTCGGCGGTGGCAGCGTCCTCCATCAAGTTGTAGAGGGGAACGCAACCCGTGCCGCGCAGCCAGGATTCGAGGTAGAGAATGCCTACGTTGAGGTTGTGGCGGAATCCCTTTTCCGTGATGGCGCCATCCGGTACCGTCAACAGATCCTGGGCCGTTATCGTGACATCCGGGATGACATCGATCTGGTTCGGTTGCGGCATGAACTCGTCGAAGATGGCCTTGGCCACTTCCACGAGGCCCGGGTGGGCCACCCACGTGCCGTCGTGCCCGGCCTTGACTTCGCGCAGTTTATCGGCACGGACTTTCCCGATCGCCGCTTCGTTGTTGACGGCGTCGCTCTTGACCGGGATGTAGGCCGCCATTCCACCCATGGCATGGATTCCACGGCGGTGACACGTCTTGATGAGAAGCTTGACGTAGGAATTCAGGAAGTGCCGGTCCATCGTCACGAGGCTGCGGTCTGGCATGACGAACTTTGGATTCCGGCTGAACTTCTTGATGAAACTGAAGATGTAATCCCAGCGTCCGCAGTTGAGGCCGGCCGAGTGATCACGCAGTTCCCAGAGAATTTCATCCATCTGGAAGGAAGCGAGAATGGTCTCGATCAAAACGGTCGCCCGAATCGTCCCGTTCGGAACCCCAAGTTCGGCCTGGGCCTTCACGAAGACGTCGTTCCAGAGGCGGGCTTCCAGGTAATGCTCCAGTTTGGGGAGGTAGAAATACGGTCCGAGACCACGGTTTACAAGCCGCTTGGCGTTGTGGAAGAAGTAGAGGCCAAAATCAAAAAGGCTCCCTGACATCACTTCGCCGTCGACGAGAACGTGAGCTTCCGGAAGGTGCCATCCGCGGGGCCTCACGAACAGAGTGGCCACTTTGTCGTTGAGTTTGTAAGCCTTGCCGGTCTCGGGGGCAATGTAGGTGACGACACGGTCGATGGCGTCGCGCAGGTTGATCTGGCCGGAGATCTGATTCTCCCAGCTGGGGGTGTTGGCGTCCTCGAAATCGGCCATGAAAACGTTCGCGCCGGAGTTGAGAGCGTTGATGACCATCTTGCGGTCCACGGGGCCGGTGATCTCGACGCGGCGATCCGCGAGGTCTTCTGGAATCGGGGCGACCTTCCATTCGGAATTGCGAATCTCGGCTGTTTCGGGGAAGAAGTCGGGGAATTCGCCCGCTTCCAGCCGCTCGCGGACCTTGACCCGGGCAGCCAGGAGTTCCTTGCGCCGGGCCCCGAATTCCCGCTGCAAAAGGGCCACGAAACGGAGGGCCTCTGGAGTCAGGATTTCGGCGAAGGCCGGCGTCACGGCCCCCAGGACCTGGATGCCTTCGGCTTCGAGATTCGGGTTTGCTTCAATTGCGGCCACAATAGCCTCCTTGGAGGAGTTCCCGGGCTCTCCCGAGCACTCTCTTGAACATCTCGGCCGTCAGACGGCCTGTGTTTGTGTTCTGGCGGCTCACATGGCGTGAGCCGAGGATGGCCATTTTACGACCGGTTGCCCGTTCCACTGGTTCCACCGTGATCTCGAAGCCGGGAAAAAACGCAGGCCGCACCATTCCAGGAGCTTCGGGCAGGCCCGGCAGCCAATGACACGCTGGCGGAGACAGCCCAGAGCGTCACGCACGGGCAAGCGGGCGGCCCCTGGAGTCACGAACCGAGTTCGTGGCAATCAAGATGACGTCCACGAGCCACCAGATTCCACACCCGCCAAACGTCACGAGCTTCCCGATCCCCAGTCCTATATGGCCCAGGTAAAACCGGTCGACGCCAAATGTCCCGAGGAAGACCGAGAGCAGGAGAGCCACCACCCACTCCTTCGGGGTGTCCGCATAGGTTGCTGGAGGAAGGCCGGGCGCGGGGAGGGGCGGGGGAGGGCTTGCCAGGGCAAGCGGTGCGCTGGTGACGTTCGTGAACTCTGGCCTGTCCTTCAAGGGGATCCACTGCGTCTCACCAGTCTTGAACGAGAGGCTGTTCGCCCCGACGCGTCCGTCGGCAATCCACTGCCTGAGCATCGGCTCCTCAACCGGTCCATACTGTGATCCATCGATCCCTATTACGTAATACATGCTCGTCCCTCAGAAACTCAAACGTAAGACTCCCACGTAAGGTTCTGGAAACGAGAATAGATGCCCAAAACGAACTTTAGCAACCCCGGTGAGCGCCGCAAGGCCCTCCTTGCAGCAGAAAGAACCACGGAAACCCTCCGAAACAGAGGCTTCAGGCGGATCGCGCTCGGATTCCCGAACTCTTACGAAGTGGGAATGTCTAACCTCGGGTTCCAGTGGGTCTACCGCCTTCTGAACCGGGAAGAGGGAATCGTCTGCGAGCGCTTTTTCGCCCAGTTCGAAAACGAAAACAGCCGCGGACCGGCGAGTTTCGAAAGCGACACCCCGCTCCGCCAGTTTCCCCTTCTGGCGTTCTCGATCTCGTGGGAGATGGATTACGTCAACTTTCTGAAGCTGCTGCCACGGGCACGCATCCCGGTTGCCCGGGAAGAACGGGGCGACGGTGACCCCCTCATCCTGGTTGGCGGCGACTGCGCCCGGATCAACCCGGCCCCCCTCACGCCTTACGTCGACGCTTTTGCCATGGGCGATGGAGAGAAACTCGTGCCAGGGCTGGCTGACATCCTGCGGGCGGATCTCTCTCGCGGCGAGACCCTGGAGCGGCTGGCGGAACTCGATGGCTACTACGTGCCGGCCATTCACGGTTCAAACGCCGGGGCCGCGCGAGACGGCAAAATCGTCGTGACCCAGTTCCGGGCCGGGGAGGGAAAAGACCGCGAACCACCCCACACCACGATTCTCACCCCTCATACGGAGCTTTCAGACAAGCTCCTCATCGAGATCGCACGCGGTTGCTCGGAAATGTGCCGCTTTTGCTGGGCCGCATACGCCATGGCTCCGCAGGTTCGTATCCCGGCCGAAAGGATCCTTCAGACCGCCGCCCGTAACCGTCACCTGACCTCCCGCGTTGGCCTCATCGCCACCGCGGTCGGAGACCACCCTGAGATCCTCACCATTCTCGAAGGGCTTGCCAGTCAGGGTTTTCATGTCGCGCTTTCGTCCATCAAGATCGACGCTGTTTCGGAGGAGCTTCTCAAGATCCTCTTCCGGCAGGGGGAGCGTTCGCTCGCGATTGCCCCTGAAGCCGGGAACGAGAGGCTGCGCCGGGCGATCAACAAGAAGGTCTCGGACGCGGCATTAAGGGAAAAGGTGCGCCTGATCGCGCGGGCCGGCTTCACCAACCTCAAGCTCTATCTGCAAATCGGCTTGCCGGGGGAAACGGAAGCAGATGTGGACGACATCGTTCGCCTCGTCGATGATCTCAGGGAGATCATGCTGGAGGAGGGCCGAAAGCGAGGGCGGATGGGGACGCTGATTCCAAGCGTCAACGCCTTCATCCCCAAACCCCACACCCCTTTCGAGAACGAGGTGCTCGAGAATCCAGACGAAATCGCGCGCAAGCTCAAGAAACTGGAAAACGCTTTTCGGCGTATGCCCAACATCGTGTTTCGCTCAATGCCCGTGGCGGAGGCTTTGTGGGAAGGCTACCTGGCCAAGATGGGCCTCGAGTCGAGGGAGATCCTAATCCAGGCTGCTTCCGGGGTTCCGGTGCGGAAACTCGTCAAGGACTACCGCGAGACGATGCTCCGCGTGGCGCGGCCGAACGAGAGGGTATTGGAGCCCGGCACGTTGCGTGGCGTTTTTGACCCCAGGGCCCGGCAGGAGTCGCCATGGGGGTTCATCAGCAAGTCCTGAAGAAGCCGTATAAAAGGCGAGTCAGGGCTACAATTTCGGGGTTCACCGATTCGATCGAAGGAGAAGCCATGGGACTGTTTGACAATATCAAGCAGCAGATCGGTTCACAGTTCATCGAGATCATTCACTGGCTCGATGAATCAAATGACTCGATGGTCTACCGGTTTCCTGTCTACAACCAGGAAATCAAGATGAATGCACAGCTGACCGTCCGGGAGAACCAGGTCGCGCTCTTCATCAACGAAGGGAAAGCGGCGGATCTGTTCACGCCGGGGCGGTACCAGCTCTCCACCCAGAACATGCCGATCCTCACCACCTTGCGGGGCTGGAAGTACGGTTTCCAGTCACCATTCAAGGCTGAGGTCTACTTCTTCAACACGCGTCTTTTCACCGACTTGAAGTGGGGCACGGCGAATCCGGTCATGATGCGCGACACCGATTTCGGCATGATTCGCGTCCGGGCGTTCGGAACGTACGCCATGCGCATCCAGGAGCCGAAACTCTTCTTCAACACCATCGTGGGAACCCAGGGCCTGACCACGACCGATGAGATCACGGGCCAGCTCCGGTCGTTCATCACATCCAAGCTTTCGGACGCCATCGCGGAATCAAAGATCCCGGCCCTCGATATCGCCGCGAAATACGACGAACTCTCCGGATTCGTCAAGGAGAAACTCGGCTCCGAGTTTGGCGCCTTTGGACTGGAACTCTCCCGGTTCGTCATCGAAAACGTCTCCCTTCCTGAGGAAGTCGAGGCCGCCATCGATCAAAGGACGAAGCTCGGCATCTTCGGCGACAAGCTGAACGCTTACACCCAGCTCCAGGCCGCCGACGCTATCAAGATCGCTGCGGCAAACCCGGGCGGCGTGGCCGGCGCGGGAGTTGGAATCGGCGCGGGAGTGGCCATGGGCCAAGCCATGGGCGCCGCTTTCGGCGGTGGCATGATGGCACCCCAGCAGCCCGCCGCTCCACCACCGCAACCAATGGCGCCACCGCCCCCGGCCGCCGGAATGGCGCCACCGCCCCCGCCGGCGCCGAGCGCCGCACGGTGGTCGCTGGCAATCGACGGAAAAACCTACGGTCCTTACACCGATCAGGCCCTTCGCGACATGATCAGCGCAGGCCAGGTCGCCCCGTCCACCATGGCGTGGCATCCCGGAGCCCCCGGATGGGCACCAATTCAGACCTTCGCCGGCTTTGATGGCACATCCCCCGGCGTGATGCCCCCGCCGCCGCCTCCTCCACCTAAACTTGGATGACCATCTCCCCTCGCACAGCGTGAGCCGCGCGAGGGGAGAACACACCCCTCGATTTGCTGCCGCGCCTCAGATCGTCACGGCCTGAGGCGTGGCTTCTTCTTCCTTAAAAAGGTCCGTCGAAATGTAACGTTCCGACGTCGAGGGAATCACAAAGACGATGAGCTTCCCCGCGTTCTCGGGCCTGCGCGAGATTTCCAGAGCCGCGAAAGCCGCTGCTCCGGATGAAATCCCCGCCAGAATGCCCTCTTCCCTGGCCAGACGCCGCGCCGTTGCAAAGGCTTGCTCGTTCGTGACCTGGAAGACTTCATCGAGGAGATCCTTCTGGAGGTTCTGCGGGACGAATCCCGCTCCGATGCCCTGAATCTTGTGCGGCCCCGGATTCCCGCCCGATATGACCGGGGAGTGCGCGGGCTCAACGGCAACGAGGCGCACTCCGGGCTTCTTCGGTTTCCAGTAACGGCCAACCCCCGTCATCGTCCCCCCCGTGCCCACGCCCGCCACGAAGATGTCCATCTTCCCCTCCGTGTCTTCCCAGAGTTCCACTGCGGTCGTGGCTTCGTGAATGGCCGGGTTGGCCGCGTTCTCGAACTGCTGCGGGATCACACCGTCTTCCCCCAGATCCGCCACGATTTCCTGCGCCCTGGCGATCGCTCCCTTCATCCCTTGCGGTCCAGGAGTCAGGACCAGTTCAGCCCCCAAAAGTTTCAGCACCTTCCGGCGCTCGATCGACATCGTCTCGGGCATCGTCAGAATCAGCCGATAACCCTTCGCCGCCGCGGCAAACGCCAGACCGATGCCCGTGTTCCCGGACGTGGGCTCCACGAGAACTGTCTTTCCAGCCTTGATCCGGCCCTCGCACTCCAGCGCTTCAATCATGGCGACTCCGATCCTGTCCTTGACGGAGTTCGCCGGATTGAAGAACTCCAGCTTCGCCGCCACGATGGCACCGGGCGCGGCAGAGCCCGCCATCCGGTTCAACCTCACGAGCGGCGTGTGGCCAATCAGTTTCGTCATGTCTGCTGCTATCTTCACGTCTTCCTCCCTGCTTTTTCGGCATGGCCTTGGTTTTGCTAGATCGCGTAATCAAGGACCCGCCGGGCATTGCGGGCTTTCTCCGCAAGACCGGCAACCGTCTCCGTTTCGAAGACTTGCCGGAATGCCTCCCGGGCCCTGTCATCCAGATGCTTTATGTACTCAGGAACCTCGGGCGCTTCTTCCCGGACCAGCCCGTCCGCGGAGAATGGCGCAACAACGCTCCACACACTCCGGCTGTGCGCCGAGGCGGGGAGACGATATCCTCCGTGCCGGCCCCGGCCCGCCTCCACCAGCCCCTGCCGCACGAGCACCAGCATCAACTGGTGCACCGCGTCCTTCGTGAGGCTCAGCCGCTCAGCCAGGCCGGCCGAACGCATCTCGCGTTCCTGGCAAAGCGCCAGCTCAACAACGGCTTGAATCGCTTTTTTCTGCCGGATATTCACCGTACCCCACCATAAACTAATAAAAGTATTTCAAGATTCTCTAGTTTAAGAATCGGAGGTCAAATGTCAAGAATCACTCCCGCTCTTCTCGTGACTCTGAGTTTTCTCCTCAGCGCCGTGCCGGCCGCGGCCCAGGGCCGGTCTGACGCTCAACTCGAGGCTCGCAAAACGCCCATCGTGGCGGCTGTCGAGAGGGTCGGCTCGGCCGTTGTCAACATCTCCGCCGAAAGACTCGTTCGGCGCCGCACGTCGGGCTGGGAGGAGTTTTTCAACTTTGGCTTTCCCGACCGGCGGGAGCGTGGTTACCGGACGGAGTCTCTGGGTTCGGGAGTCATCATCGACCCGAGTGGAATCGTGGTGACGAACGCCCACGTGATCTCCGGTGCCTCCCGGATCTTCGTGACGACGTCGGATGGTAAGGAGATCGAGGCGGATGTGCTCGGAGCGGATGCCGACAACGACCTTGCGATCTTGAAGGTGCAAGCCAAGAACCTGAAGGCGGCCCGGCTGGGGACGACGAGTGATCTGATGATTGGGGAAACCGTGATAGCGCTCGGGAATCCCTTCGGACTCTCGAACACGGTAACGGTGGGCATAGTCTCTGCCCTTCACCGGACCGTTCCCGGGGAAGAAGGGCGCACGTACTCGGACTTCATCCAGACGGACGCGGCGATCAACCCCGGTAACTCCGGGGGAGCGCTCGTGAACATCCTGGGGGACCTTATCGGGATCAACACAGCGATCGTGGGAGGGGCGAACACCATTGGTTTTGCCATCCCGGTAGACCGCGTAAAGAGGATCACGGACGATCTCTTGCGATTTGGTGAAGTGAAGCCGGTCTGGCTCGGGCTTCGGGGGACGACTGTCTCGACCGACAAGACGCGGGCCTCCGCGCGCGGAATCGGAATACGGGTCCGTTCGGTCTATCCTGGATCTCCGGCCGAGGCTGCTGGCATCGAGGAGGGGGATCTCATCACGGGGCTCGATGGCCGTGCCGTGGAATCGCGCGAGGACTTTGACACCGCTCTGACGTCAGTTGGCCCGGGGAAAGCCATCACGCTGGAAGTCAAGAGAAACGGCAAGACGTTGAACATCAGCACGAAGACGGCCCGTGCTCCGGAGGATCTGGGGCTCGAGGTTTTACGTCGCGAGATTGGTGTCTCCGTTGCCAAGGGACGGGGCGGCCTCGTTATTTCCTCCGTGTCCCGAGGCTCGGCGGCCGGCCAGGAAGGGCTGGAGCGGGGCGACGTTCTTCTGGCGGTAAACGGCCGGAAGGTGGAGAGCCTCGAGGATGTCAGCAGGGCCGTGGAGGGAGCGATAAGCCGTCCAACTGTGGTCCTGGTGGTGGCCAGGGGGCCCTATGCCTACACGCTGACGTTCCGGCTCGACTGAGCCTCAGCGAGATCCAGGGCCTCGTTCGGCGGCAAAGATGCCAAGAAGGATCAAAACTCCGCCGGCAATTTCCCGGGGCTGCATTCGTTCGCCGAGCAGCATGCTGGCAAAGACCACGGTCCAGACGGGTTCCAGGGCGAAGATGATGGCGGCGTGGGTTGCGGACATTCGCGCCTGCGCCCACGTCTGAACGAGAAATGTCAGGACGGTGGCCGCAAGCGCCATCCAGAGAACCGAGAAAATGAACCCGGGTGTTCTCGGGAGGGGACGCGATTCGAGAGAGAAGAGGGCTCCCTGACTGGGAAGGAAGGGAGCCATGGCGATCCGGCCCAGAATGAAGAACAGGGCGGCATAGGTGATTTGCCCCGCGGCGTAACTCCGGGCATTGTGGTTGATAGACGTTTCTCCCATGAAGAAAATGAGGTACGCGTAGCAGATGGCCGTGATCAAGACGAGCACGTCACCGGGGTCGAACCCCTTCATGTCCGATGGCCAGGCAAGGATGACGAACCCGATGACCGCAAGGACCAAACCCTGCAGGTTGGCCACCGTGGGGAGCTTGCGGGCGAAGAGAAAAGCGACGACGGGGGTGAGGGGAACGGAGAGCCCGGTAATGAAGGCGGTCTTCGAGGCGGTTGTGTAGACCTGTCCGGCCAGCTGGCAGCCGATGCTCACGGCCAGAAAGAACCCAAGCCAGACGCTGTCGCGCAAGAGCCCCTTTGTCCGGGGCGAACCCGCGGCCAGAATCTGGAGCGTGATGGCTGCAAGGCCGAAACGGATGGCGAGAAAGAGGAACGGCGGCGCATCCTTGAGCACGAGTTCGTTGACAACGAAAGTCGTGCCCCAGATGGCGGTTACGAAGGCCAAGGCGACGTCTGGAACCCACCGGTTCCCACCCAAGAAACGCATCTCGAGCCGATCATAAGAGGCGCCGGGAAAAGTCAGGGCTCAGATCGAAAAATACGGCCCTACTCCTCCTGCCGCTTCGCTGCCCAGGCCTCGACAATCTCGTAGAGCGTTGGCAACACGATGAGCGTCAGCAGTGTGGAGGTCGTCACGCCTCCAATCACAACGCTCGCCAGAGGACGGGCGATCTCGGCGCCCGCGCCGTGCGAGAGGGCCATCGGGATGAATCCGAGAGCCGCCACGAGGGCCGTCATCATGACGGGTTTCAGGCGTGTTCCGGCCGCGCCAAGAATGGCATCCCGCAGCGCCGCGCCCTCCTCTCGCTGCCGGTTGATGGCCGTGATGAGGACGACACCATTGAGAACAGCCACGCCAAAGAGGGCCACGAACCCGACCGAGGCCGAAAGGTTCATGTTCAGCCCTCGCAGCCAGAGGGCCGCAATCCCGCCAACCAGGGCAAAAGGCACGTTCAAGAGAACGAGGAAAGCCTGCCTGGTTTTGCCAAAGGTCATGAACAGCAAGAGAAAGATGATGGTGATCGAGACGGGAATGACGATCATGAACCGGCGCATGGCGCGCTGCTGATTCTCGAACTGGCCGCCCCACGTCACCTCGTAACCCGGGGGCAGCTGGAGTTTAGATTCGAGAGTCCGGCGGGCCTCTGTCACGAACCCGACCAGATCACGCCCGCGCACGTTTGTCTGCACGACGAGCCGGCGGCGTCCGCCTTCGTGGTTAATCGCTTCCGGGCCGCGCACCACCGAAACGTGCGCGACCTTCGAAAGCGGCACGCGTTCACCACCGGGAGCCGTCAGCAGGAGATTCTCGAGGGCCGCGCGGTCTCGGCGCGACTCCTCCGGAAAACGCACCAGCACACCAAAACGCATGGGGCCATCCAGGATCTCGGTGGCTTCCCGCCCGCCAACAGCGGTTTCCACGGTCTCGCGAACATCGGACACGTTGATTCCGTACCGGGCCGCCGCTTCCCGGTCGATGTCAATCTGAATTTGGGCCGCGCCAGAGAGCACCTCGACCTGAAGGTCGGCGGTTCCGGGAATCGGCTGCAGAATCTTGTGGATTTCTTCTCCCAATCTCTCCAGAACGGCGGCGTCTGGTCCGAAGACCTTCACGGCAACGTCCGCCTTCACGCCGGAGACAACTTCGTCGAGGCGCATCGCCATCGGTTGCGTGAAATTGACCTCGAGTCCGGGAACCTCCGTCAGCGATTTGGCCAGAGCCTCGATGAGGCCTTCCTTGGTTTTGGCCGTCTTCCATGTGCTCGTGTCGTTCAGGAGGACGTAAACATCTCCCTGGTAAATCCCCATGGCTTCGGTGGCGACATCGGGGCGCCCGATTTTCGTGACGACCTGTTTGACCTCGGGGAGCCGCCGGACAATCTTTTCGACGTGTGTGGAGATCTCCACCGACTCTCCCAGCGAGACAGAGGGGAGCTTCCGCGTCTCGATCAGGATGGAGCCTTCATCGAGTTTGGGCATGAACTCGCTGCCAAGAAAGGCAACGGAAAGAAGAGCGGCGGCCACGACGCCCACCGCCACGCCTATGGTGCGTTTTCTGTGGTCCATGGCATCTGAGAGGTGGCCCATGTAGAACCGCTTGAACTTCTTGAACCAGGCTTCCTCATGGTGCCCGCCAGACAGTTTCAACGCGTAAAACGAAACGACCGGGACGGCTGTCAGGGCCAGAAGGAGGGCGCCCAGAATGGCCGAGCAGACGGTGATGGCCATGGGCCGGAACATCTTCCCCTCGAGGCCCTCGAGCGTGAAGATGGGGAAATAAACCGCGATGATGATGAGGACACCGAAGAGAATCGGACGGGCAACCTCTGTGGACGCGTGGATGAAGAACTGTGTTCGCGTCTCCGGATCCAGGTGCCCCTCCTCGGCCTCTGCTCTTCGCCGGATGAAGTTCTCCATCATGACGACGGCGCCGTCCACGATCAGTCCGAAGTCGATCGCTCCGAGAGACATCAGATTCGATGAAACACCAAAGATTTTCATCCCGATGAAACCCGCGAGCATCGACACGGGGATGACGGCGGCGACGATGAGCGAGGCACGGATATCTCGCAGGAATAGAAAGAGCACGAGGATGACGAGAAGGGAACCTTCGAGCAGGTTTTTTCGGACCGTGAACGACGTCTTGTCGATGACTTCGGTCTGGTCGTAGAACCCCTTGATCGTCAGACCCCTGGGCAGGGTTTTCTCTAACTCGGCGATTACAGCCTTGGTCATCGAGGCGACGCCCTTGCCGTTCTCTCCCTTGAGCATGATGACCATGCCCGCCACGGTTTCCCCTTTTCCGTCCCGTGTGACAGCGCCGTGGCGTGCCTCGGGGCCGAGTTTCACCTCGGCTATGTCTTTGATGATGATCGGAACACCCTCTACCGAGGCCACCACGATCCGCGAGAGGTCATCGACGCTGCGCGCAAGGCCCATCCCACGAATGGTGAAGCGTTCGGAACGGTGTTCAATGAAGCCGCCAGAGAAGGACGAGTTGTTCTCGGCCAGTGCGGTGAAAACGGAACGGAGGGTGAGGCCAAACTTGTCGAGTTTTCTCGGGTCGGCAATCACCTGAAACTGTTTGGTCTCGCCGCCCCAGGAGTTGAGTTCCGAGACTCCGGGAACGGAGCGGAGCCGCGTTCTGATATCCCAGTCATGGATGGTCTTCTTCTCCATCAGGCTGGCGGAATCGCCCTCGAGAAGATACTGATAGATCTCGCCAAAAGCCGTGGCGACCGGACCGAGGGTAGGTTCCGTGCCTCCCGGGAGCCGGCCTCGCACCTCCGAGAGCCTTTCGGAGACGAGTTGGCGGGCAAAGTAAACGGGAACGCGGTCGAGAAAGACGATGGTCACCATCGAGAGGCCAAACTTGGAGATCGATCGGACCTCCGTCGCGCCTGGAACCCCCATCAGGCCGGTTTCGATCGGGTAAGTCACCCGCTGTTCCACTTCGACGGCGGCGAGTCCGGGAGCTTCCGTCACGATGACGACCTGGTTGTTCGTCAGGTCAGGAAAGGCCTCCACGGGAAGGTCCTGGTACGCGACGATCCCGCTGACGATGAGAGCAGCCAGACACAAGAGGACGAAGAAGCGTTGCCGGAGCGCTCCGGCGACGATACGTTCGATGAATCCCATAAAAGCCGCCCTCAGTCCCCCGCCGGCTGGCTGGCCTTCAGAAGCTCCGATTTCAGAAGAAACGTGCCCTTGGTTGCTATCTTTTCCCCTTCCTTGACGCCGCTCAGTACCTCCGTCCACCCCTCTGCCTCAGTCCCAGGCGAGACTTCCCGTTTCACGAATGTGCCCGGCGTGCTCACGACAAACACGGCGTTCTTCCCATCCACGTCTTGAATGGCGCTTGCGGGAACGGCCAGAATCGGGTGGGGAGCACCCTCGGAGAGCGAGATGGAGGCATACATCTCGGGCTTGAGGAGCCCGTCTTTGTTCGCAACACGGCACCGCACGGCCACGCGCCGGGTCTTGGGGTTGATGACATCGCCGACAAACGTGATGGTGCCGGGGAAGGACCTGTCTGGATAGCCGGACACCCTTATGGCGACCGGAAGTCCTTCCTTGATCAGGGGGGCTCTGGTTTCATCAACTTCGGCAATGGCCCACAGACTCGAAAGATCGCTCACGACGAAAAGGGGCATGCCGGCCGTCACGGCCGTCCCGGTGGTCACGTTCTTTTCCAGAACGACACCCTCAATCGGAGAGGTCACGGGGATCTCCTCGCCTGATTCTCCGGCGGGATCCTCTTTATTCGTGATCCCGAGGTGTTCGAGAGCCTCTTCGGCCCGCCGGACTTCGGTATTGGCCAGATCGAGTTCCTCGATCGCGGCCACCTGTTCCACATCGGCCCTGCGCTTCTCTTGAAGCGAGATGGCCTTGGCTTCATAAAGGCGCGTGGCACGTTCCGCTCCCTGTTTGGCAAAGGCGGCTTCGGTCTCGCGCCGGCGGCGCTCGGCCACTGCTTTGCGGTAGTCGGCCCAGACATCGTGAATCACGCGGCTGTTGAGTTCCGCCAGCCGTTTGCCGGAGTGAACACGGTCTCCAACTTCAGACAGGACTCGAAGAACGCGCCCTTCGACGGAACACCCTATCCGGGCGGTCTTGGCCTCATCGAGGGCGATGACTCCGGGAGCCTCGAGCTTCTCGGTACGCGTCAAGCGCCTCACTTCGCCTGTCTCCACTCCGGCATCTCTGGCCGCCTGGTCTCCCAGAACAACCACACCCTCGGCGGCCGGTTTCGTTTCCGGCGCTTTTTCCCGGGGGGTCGTGAAGTGCCGGACCGCCACGATCGCGGGGACGGCGAGGAGGGCGGCGATCAGAACAACAAGAGAAAGAAGTCGCTTCGGAGAGCTGCTTTCAGGGGACAGTGACCCATTCACGGAATGGCCTCCTCTCCGGCGGCGAGCCGAAGTTCCACGGTTTTCAAAAATGCATCGTGCTTGATTTCCAGCGCTTCCCCGCGGGCCTCGATATAGACACGCTCGGCATCGACGAGGTGGAGCACATCGGCCGCGCCCTCGTTGAAAGCGGCGCGCGCGGCATCGCGGGCTGAAAGGGCGGAGGCAACGAGAGCCGTATCCACGTTCTTCGCGCGCTCGCGGAGAAGACGCGTGGCGTCAAGAAGAGCCCGGGCCGACAGTGAGGCCATCAACTCCTCCGAACGCAGATCCGCCCTCGCGGCTTCCTCTTCGGCTTTCGCACGGGCCACATTGGAAGCGTTGCTGTCAAACAGCGGGACGGGCATGTTGACGCCCACCACGGCGGTGTCGAGCCCGCCGGTCCTCTTATATCCAGCGGTGAGGTTCACGTCCGGGATCCTGTTTGCCTTCTCGGAGCCAAGGCTCTCGCGAGCCTGGCGGAGACGGCCCCTGGCCGCGACAACGGCCGGAGAAGTGTCCCGTACACGCTGAAGGAACTGTTCGTCGCTCATGTTCAGAAGCGCGGGGATCTCTGGCTGGGGCAAGTTCTCAAAGAGTTTCATGTCCTCTTCCCCGAGGACTCTGGCAAGGCTTGCAGAGAGCTGAACCTCTTCCATTTCCGCCCGGGTAAGAAGCCCGGCCGCCAGAGTGGTTTCCGCCTGGAATTTGGCCAGATCCGCCTCGGGGGAATACCCCTCGGCCACGCGCAGCCGCATCTTGGCGACAATCTCCTCGAGTTCGGTCTGCTGGTCCTTGAGGGTCGCTATCCGGTCGCGAATCCGGATGAGCCCCAAATACGTGCCGGCAGCTTCAAGGATGGCGGCCGTTTCGACAAGACGCGTTTCGGCGCTCGCCGATTGGGAGAGCCCTTCGGCCTGCCCAATGCGGGAAGCCCTTTTTCCCCCGAGTTCAATGGGCTGGGTGAGGGTGGCGAAGATGTCGAGATCCTCACCGGCGGAGAAACTCTCGGAACGCCGCCAGTTCTCGGCCCGAAGCTCGAGCGTGGGGTTGGGCAGCCGTCGCGCCTTCTGGGCAGAGGCACGGGCCGCCACCTCGCGTGCCCGGGCCGCCTGGATAAAAAGCCCCCTTTCTCGAACGTTCTGGATGAGCTGTTTGATGGTGGGCGGGGCACTTGTGGATGCTGGCTTATCGACAGCATGGAGAGAAGAGAACGGGAGGAAGATCGTGAGGAGGGCGAGAAAGGGGGCCCGATACTCCATTGACTATGAGCATAAGAGATCCTGGCCGGTCTGAACCCAGAAAAGCCGGATGAGAATGAGTATCTCTGGTCAGTTCATGAGCAACCGGTATCAATGCGTCGACGACCTAACGCGTTCCGAGCGCGCTGGTAATCTCCGCCTTCAGCCGGTCCCACGGATCGCCAGAAAAGTTCCCATCCTCGAAGACATAGGTGTTCCGTGGAACGGGCCGGCTCTCTTCGACGCTGGCGAGAATGGAGAGGGGCAAGAACGTCTCGTCGAGCTTCTTTCCCGTTACCCAATTCGTACCGACCCGGACAGAGGCAGCCACTTCCGGAAGACGGGGGTGCATTTGCATGACAAGGCTTTTTATCCAGCAGCGCACGGTCGCACGGTCCATGTCGCTCTCGAAGTACTTCAGAGACCGCCCGCCTGCCTCGAGCAAAACGGAATTGCCCTCGCGCCGGAAGGAGACAACCGGTGGCGTGTCAATCCAGACCTCGTTCAGAACCGTCCCCGGCTCCGGTGCCGAGCGCCTGACAAAGACCTTCCCTCTCCGCCCCGAAAGCACAGCGGCAGCCGTTGTGCCACTTTCGGACTGACGTGTCCCCCACACGATCTGCACACGCTCGACCCCTTCCACGAGAACGCGGGTCGTGAAGACCTCGTTACTGGAAGCCGTCTGGCTCCTGGCCACTCGGCCCGGAAGGGCAAAGAGGGTAAGAAGAGTGAGGAGAAGAAGACTGCTCGTTTTCATCAGCGTCCTCAAAAGAGCGGGGTTCCTTGCAGGATTTCAGGCGCCTCTGTCAAAGAGCGGAAGGGGCCGTCAGAGGGGTCGAGGGGCCGGGAAACCGAGACTCTGAAATCCAGGCTCTCGGTCGAGGGGGCAAACCTCTGCTCCGGGAAGAGGATTCGCAAAACGTCGAGGGGTCCGAGCGGGAGACTGCGAACTTGTCCCGCCCGCATGACGATCTGGACGGTGGCCGAAAGCGATTCTTGATCTCTCGGCGTCAGGCCGTTCTCCAGAAATTGCCGGATCCCCATGCGAACCGTCGGAACCTCGAGATCACGGAAATCCAGGGGAAGGTCACTCTGTCCGGCCCGAATCACCCCGCGCACACCGGGACACGCGGCCGAAGCGGGACTGGACCCTTCGAAAACCTCGATGGGTGCCGCACCGTCAAGAGCAAAACGGCCTCGCGAGAGAACGGCCTGACCAGCTCCTCTCACTGGAATTACCTTCTCGAACACGATGCGTGCCCCCGATGCGAGTTGAACGAGAAGCATCTCTCTGCGGGGCCACAGATCGAAGGCCAAGTCTCGCCTCCCTGGATCCAGAACGAGGCTCATAAACCGCACCTGAGCAACAACTTCAGGGCTGCTGACCGATGAGCGCAGGACGTCGAGGAAGACGTCCTGTTGAAGGTAGCCCTTCCGGGGAATGTCATCAAAGAAATTGTCCGCGGACGCAATGGGACTGAAGGAGAGAATCGCGAAGAAGAGTGCTGTCAGGCGCCTGCGTTGATCGGGAAGAAACCTTTTGAAAGGGGAGAATCCAGAAGACAGGTGTGGCACGAAAACATTCTTGCCCAAAAGATCAAAGCCTCGCAACCGGCGGGGTCGCCTGGCTGGATATGATTCCCTCTCTGTCAGAGAAAGGAGACTTCCGGATGAGAAAACACCTGACCGTCGTTACTTTGATCACTGGCCTCGCGCTGGCCGCGGGTCACTCGCAGGCTGCTGACGATACTGGCAAACCCCAGAAGGAATCGTTCACCGCCGTTGTGGTCGGCGGCGCGAACTTGCGTCTTCCCGGGGGAAATACCTTCCCCCTGACCATAAATGTCGAGAAATGGACGAGCGCGGAAGAACGGGAGCGACTCATCAAGGTTCTCAAGGACCAGGGGAAGGACGCCCTTTTGAAGGAGCTGCGCAAAATGCGGGCCGGCTACATCCTTCCCCCTCCAATCGCCCGGTGGCCGTCCTGGGAAGTCAGCGTTGCCGCATCGATCGAGACACCAGAGGGGCGCATCATCCGCCTCTTCACCGCACGGCCAATCGCTCTCGAGGAAGCGTTTTTCAACACGCGGTCCAAGGACTTCGAGTTTGGCGTGATGGAGTTGAGACTCGGCAAGGATGGGAAAAAGGGGGACGGAGACATCGTGCCAGCAGCCAAGGTGTTCTTCAACGAAAAGGGACAGCTGGTGTTCGAGACAACTCCCTTTGCAACCGGTCCTTACAAAGTGATCGGTGTTTCCGAATTGAAGTAGAGAGCCGCGATGCGCCCGGAAATACGGCAGAGGAGTCAGGAGTCCTCCCGGGCGTTTTCCGGGCTTTGGAAGGGTCCTTTCTTTTCCCGGTTCTTGGCGGCGCGAGATGGTTTAGACTTTTTGGATCGGAGGCCAGTCATGAGCGCTGAGGAGTCCCGTCTCGAAAAGTGCCGAATCTGTGTCATCCGTGCACGCATGCGAGAAGAGCGGATTCGCGGACTGCGGCCCGGGCGCAAGGGATGGCAAACATGAAAGCATGGCCCCGCTATCCCGTCCTTCACGAAATCAACACATGGGTGTGGCTGAACGAACTCGGGAAGACCGCGGGCCACCCGGTCACGCTGGCGAACGTCCCCGCTTCGGAGTGGGATGCGATCGCGGCCCTGAAGGTGGACGCCGTATGGCTGATGGGCGTCTGGGAGCGGAGCAGTGTGGGCATCTCCATCGTTCTGCAGAACCCTGGCCTCCTGTCGGACTTCCGACGCGCCTTGCCCGATTTTTCCGCCGAGGATGTTGTGGGCTCGCCATACTGCGTGAGGCGTTACAGGGTCGATTCGCACCTGGGCGGAACCGGAGGCCTTGTCGCTGCCAGAGAGGAATTGGCAAGACGGGGGATTCGGCTCATTCTGGACTTCGTGCCCAACCACGTGGCACCTGATCACCCCTGGACTTACAAGCACCCCGAGTATTTCGTCAGGGGAAGCGACGATGACATTCAACGCGACCCGGGATCGTTCATGCGCACATCAGGACGCGTTTTCGCATGCGGGCGTGACCCGTACTTCCCGGCGTGGCCCGATGTGCTCCAGCTGAACGCCTTCAGCTCCGGCATGCGCGAGGCAGCGATGGAGACGCTTCTGGAGGTGGCGGAACTCTGCGATGGTGTCCGCTGCGACATGGCCATGCTCGTGACCAATGAGGTTTTTGAGAGAACCTGGGGGTCACGGGCTGGTCCGCGGCCGCTGCACGAATACTGGTCTCTGGCGATCCCCAGAATTCGAGAGAGTTTCCCCGACTTCAAGTTCGCCGCGGAGGCCTACTGGGACCTGGAGTGGGAACTGCAACAACAGGGCTTCGACTTCTGCTACGACAAGCGCCTCTACGACCGGATGGATCAGGGGGACCCGGAGAACATCCGCCTCCATGTCTGTGCTGATCTGCCGTACCAGGAAAAGCTCGTCCGGTTCCTCGAAAACCACGATGAGACCCGGGCAGCCGTGGCTTTCGCCGGCGGAAAGGCCCGAGCCGCAGCCATTACCATTCTGACGCTTCCAGGCGCAAAACTGCTTTTTGATGGCCAGTTCACCGGGCGTAAAACGAGGCTCCCCGTTTTTCTCGGGCGGCAACCGGAAGAGACGCCGGACAGAGAGCTGCGAGATTTTTACGAGTCCCTTCTCCGAGCCACGGGTCAAGAGGTGTTCCGGGATGGACACTGGCGACTCTGCGAGAGGAGCGGATGGCCCGCCAACCAGAGCCACCGGAGCATCCTGACCTGGTGCTGGGAACTGGGTGAGGAGTGGCGGCTCGTGGCCATTAACTTCTCTGGCAGCCCGTCTCAAGCTCTCGTGCGGGTCCCCTGGGACTCCTTGCGAGGCAAAACCTGCGTTCTCGAGGATCTTTTGTCAAACCAGACCTACGAACGGCACGGAGACGAGATGACGGGCGCCGGACTCTACGTTTCGCTCGGGGCCTGGCAGTCACACCTCTTCCGTGTGAGCGTTCAGGCGTAGCCGAATCTCCCGGGGAGCCCAGCAAAATCGTTTGTTGCCTCGTCTGCCGGCGAAAGCGTGCCGCTGGGTGAATGCGGCGAGAGTGCAGCTGAACCCCGGTTTGTAAAAACGCCTCCTCTGAGGGGTCTGAAGACACGGTATATTTCCATTCTCGAGGGCGTGGCTTCTGGAACTCACCGCCCAGGGCTTCCAAGAGAGCGCGGTCAGCCCTCGAAAAAGGAGAGCTTGATGCCCGCGATCGAAGAGAAGAACCCCGCAAAAGAGATGGCTGCCACGAGTGAATTCGTTTACGAGAATCCGTTCCCGCGCACGGAGGCCGCAACGGCTTACCGGCTCGTCAGCAAAGACTTCGTGCGGATCAGCCAGTTCGACGGAAAGCCCGTCCTCGTGGTGGATCCCGAGGCCCTCACTCTCCTCGCAAAAGAGGCGATACGCGATGTCTCCTTCCTCTTGCGCCCCAGGCACCAGCAGCAAGTTGCCGCCATTCTGCAGGATCCAGAAGCTTCTCCCAATGACCGGTTCATGGCCATGACGTTCCTCAAGAACTCCGTCATTGCAGCCAGATTCGAGCTGCCAACGTGCCAAGACACCGGCACGGCGACCGTCGTCGCCTGGAAGGGGCAGCAGGTCTGGACCGGCGCCGACGATGCCGAATTTCTTTCAAAAGGAATCTGGAAAACCTATACCGGGGAGAACCTGCGCTACTCCCAGACCGCGGCTCTCACGATGTACGACGAGGTCAACACCGGGAATAACCTGCCGGCCCAGATCGACATCTACGCAACGCCCGGCCTGGAGTACAAGTTTCTCTTCGTGACAAAGGGTGGCGGGTCGGCGAACAAGACCTACCTCTATCAAGAGACCAAGGCCCTGCTCAACCCCACGAGCCTCGAGAAGTTCCTCGTCGAGAAGATGCGTAGCCTGGGGACGGCCGCGTGCCCTCCGTACCACATTGCTTTCGTGATCGGAGGAACCTCCGCGGAAGGGTGTCTGAAGACGGTCAAACTCGCGTCGACTGGTTACTACGATTCCCTCCCAACAACCGGCAGCAAGGGCGGACGCGCGTTCCGTGACCTCGAACTGGAGGCCAGACTCCTGAAGGCCGCTCAGGATATGGGCCTTGGCGCGCAATTCGGCGGAAAGTACTTCGCGCACGACGTCCGTGTCATCAGGCTTCCCCGCCATGGGGCGTCTTGCCCGGTCGGTATGGGCGTTTCTTGTTCCGCCGACCGGAACGTCCTGGCCAAGATCAATGAAAAGGGTATCTGGCTCGAGGAACTGGAACGCCATCCAGAAACACTCCTCCCCACACTCCCATCGGGAAGAACGCACGAGGGCCTCGTCAAAATCGATCTGAACCGGCCCATGAAAGAGATCCTGGCGGAACTCTCCAGGTACCCCGTTTCGACGCCCCTCTCGCTGACGGGGCGGCTCGTCGTGGCTCGCGACATCGCCCACGCCAAGCTCAAGGAACGGCTGGATAACGGTGGTGACCTCCCCCAGTACTTCAAGGACCACCCCGTCTATTACGCGGGCCCGGCCAAAACCCCGGCCGGTAAGCCTTCGGGATCGTTCGGGCCGACCACGGCGGGGCGCATGGACTCGTACGTGGACCTCTTCCAGTCACGGGGCGGGTCGATGATCATGATCGCCAAGGGAAATCGCGGCGCACAAGTGACGGCCGCCTGCAAGAAATACGGTGGTTTCTACCTTGGCTCGCCCGGAGGACCGGCGGCTATCCTGGCGGAAGAGAACATCAGACAGGTGGACGTCCTCGAGTTTCCTGAACTCGGAATGGAAGCCATCTGGGCCATCGACGTGGTCGATTTTCCCGGGTTCATCCTGATTGACGACAAGGGAAACGATTTCTTTAAACAGCTTGGCCTGTAACCCCTGCTCGCGGTGGCCTCAAGCCGGGCCCTCCAACCATGGACCCGGCACCTGCCAAAAGAAACCGGGGCGCTTCCGCGCCCCGGTCTGGGAGAGCAACAAATGCTGGGGGAGATTCAGTTCTGCCAGGCGTCGTTGCGGGTGGTGGACCCTGTGGAGGGAGTGGTGAAGGTGTGATTGCTGCCGCCTTCCCAGATCACGTTTCCGTTGCTGTCTTTCTTGATGTACTTGTACTGGACTGCCGTGTTTGCCGGGAGCTGGACGGTGCCTGCCCAGACTGGATAAGTCGCCGAGGAGAGGGCGATCGCGTTGGCCGCGCTCCAGGAGCCGAGCTGCGGGATGTCGCCAACCACATACACGTTCTGTCCCCAGGATGTCGTGGCGTTCTCCTTGAAAGTCACGCTCACGTTGGTGGGCGTGGACGGGATGCCGGAGGCGATCTTCGGGCTCCGGGCTGCGTCGTAGTTCCACGTTCCCACGTTGAATGTGTAGTTGGAACCGTTGTTGCTGTCCCACTGCCCGCTGCAGTTGTTGAAAGCAACCTGGATGGACGTGGCCGAGCCGATGTCGACCGTGATCTCGTTGTAACCGGAGACCTCGGAAGCCGCCATCTGCGGACCAGGAGCCGTCGTCCAGGAACCGCCAGCAGGCGCGTAGTGGAAGCAGGTCGTGGCAAAACCCTTCTTGTAGTAGACCGTGATCTTGTTCTGCACCGCAGTCGATGTCTTTACCGATTTCGCCGCGCTTGCAGCTGATGTGTTGCCCGCCGCGTCGTAGGCCTTGACCGTGTAGCTGTAGGTTGTATTGGCCGTGAGACCCGAATCGGTGTAGCTATTCGTGGTTGCGGTGCCGACCTGAGCCGTGCCGCGGAACACCTTGTAGCCGGCCACGGTGCCAGAGTCGTCCGTGGACGCCGTCCAGCTGAGCGTGACGGAGGTCGCGGAGATATTCGAAGCTGCCAGGTTCGTGGGAACGGTCGGGGCCGTCGTGTCAGGAACCTTCGGGGTCGTGGCCATCATCGTGTTGCTGGCGGCCGAGTAGTTGCCAGCGGCGTCGTAGGCCTTGACATTGTAGGTGTAGGCGGTGTTCGCGGAGACCGTCGTGTCCGTGTAGCTCGTCGCCGTCGCTGTTGCGAGAACCGCTCCATTACGGAGGATCTGGTAACCGGTGACTCCCTTGTTATCGGTGGAGGCCGTCCACGACATGGCAACAGAGTTGTACTTGATGGTGCCAGCGATCAGGTTGGCGGGGACCGTCGGGGGTTCCGTGTCCACGACCACGCTGCACGGGTTGGAGCCGGAGGTCACGGCACCGTCCCTGACGAGCGAGATGCCCGTGCCCACCGTGTAGTTCTTACCGCCGTTGTTGTCCCAGGACCCGGAATTGTTGTTGAAGACCACGGTGAGACCAGTTGCCGAGCCGATATTGATGACCTTGACCTTGTATCCGGTGCAGGCCGCGTCCATGGCTACTCCCGGAACCGCTGTCCAGGTGCCGCCCGTTGGGCTGTAGTGGATGTTCACGGTGGGCCAGTCGGTGCGGTAGTAGTAAACCGTGGCTACATTGCCGGCCTGGGTGGTGATGCTCAGGGCCGCGCTCTGGGCCGAAACGTTGCCCGCGGCATCCCTGGCGGCAACCTTGTAACTGTAAGTCGTGCTGGGAGTGACCGAGTTGTCGGTGAAACACGTCGTCGCGCTGGTTCCGATCTTGGTGCCATTGCGATAGATGTCGTAGCCGGTGACATCGTAGTTGTCCGTGGACGCTGTCCAGCAGAAGGTGACGGATCCGGCACTGACGGTGCCCGCGGTCAAGCCCGTGGGGACGCTGGGGGCCGTGGTGTCGGGCGCTTTGGTGGTCACGCTCTTGGCGGCGCTGGCGGCGGAGGTGTTGCCGGCGGCGTCGTGGGCCTTGACGGTGTAGCTGTAGCTGGTGGAGGGGTTGAGACCGCTGTCCGTGAAGTTGGCCGTTGCAGATGTTCCAACCTGGACGCCGTCGCGGAAGATCTTGTATCCCGTCACGCCCACGTTGTCCGTGGAGGGGGTCCAGTTGAGGTTGATGCTGCGGTCGGTCTGGGATCCTGAAGCAAGATTCGCTGGAGCCGTGGGGGCCTGGTTGTCGACAACCAGGAATGGGTAGGTTCCCTTGATCGCTCCGTTGTAGTCTTCCACGTACTTGCCGCCAACGAGGTTGTAACGGCCCGCGCCCACGTAAACGGTCTGGATTTCCGAGCGCGTGACGTTGCCCTTCGAATCGGTGGCCTCGATGTAGTAGTCAAGAAGCTGGTCGCGGTAGTTCCCGATGTAGGCGTAGTAAAGATCGCCGATTTCCTGAGCCGGGAGAATCTGCAGGGTGTCCTTGGTCGGCTGAACCCAGTTGACGCCATTCATGACCGGGAGAAGTTCACGCTTCGTGAGGTTGTAGTCCTGCCACGCGCTGACCTTGCTGGGGGTGATGTTGGGAACACCGGCTGCGGCCAGCGCCACTGGATCGTAAACGCGGAAGGTATTGTCCGTGGCGTCAGCCAGCTTGGCCGTGTGCGTGCGGATTCTGAGCTTGATGTTGGAGATTCCGCTGACGTCGTAGGCGTATGTGTAGATCGCGAAATTGTGATCGAAGTGGTGAACCGTCCAGCCTTCCGCTTTTCCAGAATTGACGCTGCCCGGGTTGTAGGGCCAGCGCTGCGGCCACCAGACAGAGGGACCCGTGTGGTCCGTGCCGATGTTGGCCTGGACGTAGGGTTTGGTGAAGTAAAGGGAATTGTTGAAGGCCAGAGTCGGCTTGACGCTGTCGTCCTTGTTCTCGTCGTAGTAGCCAAAACCGGAGTCCATGGCCGGAAGGAGGAAATACCAGCCAAGTTCGGCCGGGTTGGCTCCGCCTGCGTAGTTGTTGGCGGGGTTCCCCTTGACCGGGAAAGAGATCATCCACGGGTTGAGCTGATTGCCAGGATAGGTGATCTGATTGTCAAGAGCCGTGCTGGGGCTCCAGTAGTTCGGGTTCTTCTCGAGCCAGATCTGTTCGGCGGTCTTGGCGTAGTTCATGGCAGCCTGGAGGAGGGCAAAGTTACGCTCCAGATAGTGCCAGCCGTATTCGAGAGAGACCGTCATTCCTTCCTGCTGTCCGGAGAGGTTGGTCTTGGGCGCGAGGTTCATTCCCGTCACGCGGTTGAATTCGCTGAACTGGCCCTTCCAGATTCCAAAGGGCAGGCGCCAGTGGTACCACGTCGGGTCGGAAGAAGAGTCACGGGTGTCGATCCAAGATCCGTCCTGAACGTGAGCAACATCACTCGCGGGGGGCATGTTGTTGATCATGTACTCGGAGATCCCCATGCACTGGACGCCGCCAGAACACGTCACCGAGCGGCCGTTGTACCAGGTGTCCGAGGAACCCGCGCGGCCCGAGGAGTTGTCGCCATCGTGAGCGATGACAAAGAACTGCTTCTGAGGAAGGAGACCCTGGTAAGGCATCAGATCGGAAGCCGTTGCGGCTCCTTCCCAGCCCTCCAGCCAGGAGCCAGACTGGTCAACAGGGACGCCAACCACGCGGCTCTCGGCTCCGGTTGCCGGGTCCACGTAGCGCACCCAGTGCGGCGTGGAGGCGAACGGGTATTTGTTGGCAATCTGCTGCTGCTCGTGCGCCATCTGCTGGGTCACCCAGCCGCCAACGTTGCTCACGTTCTGCAGGTCGGCCCGGTTGGGCGGAGAAATCAGCGTGTCCTTGTTGGGGTAGTACGTGTCGTAGGGGTAGTCCCGGAGCGTCCTGGAGTAGTGATTATTTCCAAGAACCGACCACTGGATTCCAAGCTTGGCCAGGACCGGGATCAGGCGTTCGGAAAACCCCAGTTCCGTCGGGAAGAAGCCCTTTGAAGACTTGAAGCTGCCTCCCAGGAAGTAGCTCTGAGCAAGAGTGGCGTTCTGGTAGATGAGGTCCTTGAGAAAGTACTCGCTGCCAACGAGAGGACCCATCGAGTGGTGACCCGTGAAGTGGATGAGGTCGAGGGTGCGATTACCGCCGGGCGTCTTCAGGTTGTTGAAGGCGTTTGTCCACGACTGCCCCCAGTTTGGATCACTGTAGCCGGGTACCGTGCCCGTCTGGATGATCTCGTTGACGTTGTTGACGACCGCGCCAGACATCGTCACATGAACCTGACCCGTGTTGGCGTTCGCGTTCATGTCGCCCGCCACTTGCCACGGCCAGTAGAGGTAGGCCCCCGTCTTGGCGTTGTGGCTGTAATACGTGACAAGGTCATCGTGGGGCATGATTCCACCACCCAAGGCAGGGGGTAGATAATAGCTATAGCCAGCCGGGGGATTGTTCTTCAGCTGGATGACTTTGCCGTCATACGTGTAGCGGATGGGTGATCCAACCGACGCCGAATTGTAACTACTCGTGTCGTAGTACGGCCAGAAGTTCGGCATGTGGTTGTGGTACACGTGCGCCGCGGCTATTTGCGCAGCCGCATACTGGGCGGGCAGGAAGACCAGCGCCAGGCAAAGTAGCAGAACGCTCTGTATCCGGTTCACTCTCATCTGTTTGTTCTCACTCATCTCTGTTCTCGTTACTTGCCGTACCTTGGTGACCACACCTGAAAGTTCGGGCATCACCTTATTTGCAGACTCTGTGCCAACTGTACTATCAACCCACCACAATGGGTACTAAGAGCATTAGAATCAGAAGGTTAGAGTTCTCAACAGTGGGCCGGGCGACGGGTTTGTGATCTGGCTCACGGGGATCAGAAAGCAGCTCACGACCCACGAAAGGGTCAAGGAACGACCCAGAGGTGCGGTCTTGGGAAGTGCTGCGGGGCGGGGTAGCATCTCTCTACCGTGCGGCATTTCGTATCTTCACGATGGGGGGACCCATGAGTCTCTCGGGAAAGCCCGAGACTGTTACGGCCAGCGCTCCACCGGGGGACGTGAACGATCCGGGGCAGACCCTGGTGCCTCCTGATCTCCCGTCCGACACGGCCGAGACCTTCGATCTGAACCGGACCCGGCTGAGCAAGCCTGATTCGACGGGACAGACGACTTTCCGGATGCCAGCCCTCAAAACGACGGTCGTGGCTCCCGATCAGGCTGGACCCAGGTTGATTCTGCGGGAACCTCTTGCGGAGGGAGGGTTTGGAGAGGTCTGGGTTTCACTCCAGACGTCGTTACGGCGGACGGTGGCCGTGAAGAAGGTTCGCCAGAAGCTCCTTCGGCAGTTCGCCAGGGATCCGGCCGCGCTCGATGAGCTGCGAGGTGGCCTGGTTCAGGAAGCACTGCTGCTCTCTACTCTTGACCATCCCAATATCCCCCCGATCTACGATCTCGGCTGGGAGAACGACGGCACACCGCTCCTGGCGATGAAGCTGGTCCAGGGACGGCCGTGGAAGAAGCTGCTTGACGAGGAGAGGCAGCTTCAACAGCAGAAATTCTTGACGGCGGCGCTTTCGGAGGAACCGCGAAACAGGGAACTCCTCCTGGGAGCCGCCGCAAACGCCACGGCGGCCGCACGGCTCTTCGCCTCCCGGGCGGAGAACGGGCGTGCCCAGATTCATGCTGAACGGGCCGTGGTCCTGACGAAACGGCTGGCGGCAATGGAGCCAGAGAGTTCGAAGATCGAACGTGACCTTTCCGTCGCTCATGATGAACTGGGCGTGTGCCATCGGCATGGATGCTTGACTCCGAGCGGATTGCCTGATCCGGGAGGCCGACAGGAGTGGGCTATTCCAGGCTGTTCGTGAGTCCCGATCGGGGTTTTCTCGACCTGAAGAAAAGGACTGAACAAGTCGCGGGTGACGGCATAGCCTCCAGCTGGGAGGGTTTCCCGTGGAGGGACAAGTCACTGGGCAACGGAACGTGCCGGCATTCTGCGGAAGGCCGGTGAGCGAGAAAGAGTGGAAAGTCCTTTTGGAGATCGTCGACTCGTGCGGGCTGTCGCGGCACGAACTGGCGAGCACGATCTGCGAAGGGCTGAACTGGGTCCGGGTCGAAGAAATCGATCCGGCGGGACTGGAAGGGCTGCTTGCGCGGGTCAAGCCGGTACTTTCCGCGGGGGACTATGCCCTGGTGGAGAAGCTGGTGAAAACGCTTCTCGTCTTGACGGGGCTCGTGCGTGTGCAGGGAACGACGGTCTCGCGTCTGCGGCGGTTTCTGGGGCTGAAGAAGAGCGAGAAGGCCGCGGACGTGATCGCACCGGCGAAAGGACCGGAAGAACCAGACGGCCCGGACGGCGCGGGAGGAGGGAAGCCGGAGAGTACCCGCGACCAGAGCCCGGACTCGCCAGGTGCATCGGCTACGGGCTCAGCCGAGCCGCGAAAGATCGAGAGGAAGGGGCATGGGCGTCTTTCCATCTCGGCCTTTCCCAACGCCGTTCGTTTCGAGGTTTCCCACGAAGAACTCTGCGTGGGGGACCGGTGTCGGGGCTGCGGGAAGGGCACGCTGTTCCAGATGGAGAAGTCGGCAGAGTTTCTGCGGATCGTCGGACAGGCTCCACTTCATGCTCTCTGCTGGGAATGCCAGCGTCTGCGCTGCAGCGGATGCGGGATGGTTTTCACGGCGAAGGCGCCGGCACAGGCTCAGGGCCAGAAGTACGACGAGACGGCCATCGCGATGATGGCCCTGTTGCACTACGGATCGGGGATGCCGCACGAGAGGCTCGAGAAGCTCCAGAGAGATCTTCGGACGCCGGTTCCCGCCGCGACCCAGTCGGAGGTCCTGAAGGAAAGCACCGGCAAAGTCAAACCGGTCTTCGAAGAGCTGAGGAGGCAGGCGGCAAAGAGTCCCATCTTTTTCGTCGACGACACCGGTGCGCAGATCCTCGAGTTCACCGGGAAGCGCCGGGCCAAGCTCGAAGCCAACGGAGGACTCGAAAACCCACGGCGAACAGGGATGCACACGACCGCGATCGTTGCCGAGATGGAGGAGGGCCACATGATTGCCCTTGTCCGGTCCGGCCGAAAGCACGCCGGAGAGAACTTCAGCGATCTGCTCGATTATCGTGACAAGACACTCCTGCCTCCCATTCAGATGTGCGACGCGCTTGCGTGCAATGCGCCCAAGGGCCACAGCGTTGTCGAGAGTAACTGCCTCGTCCATGGACGCAGGGGCGTTGTCGACGAGATCGAGAACTACCCAAAGGAGTGCTCCCACGTCATCGAGATGCTGGGACAGGTGTTTGCGACCGACGCTCAGTGCCGCAAGAAGAAGCTCTCCTGGCAGGAACGCCTCGAAGTCCACCAGCGCGAGAGCGGTCCGGTCATGGAGGCGCTGAAGGACTTCTTGGAGAATGAGTTGAACGAGAAGCAGGTCGAGCCGAACTCTGGCCTCGGCAAGGCCTTCAACTACATGCTCAAGCGCTGGGACAAGTTCACGGTCTTCCTTCGCGTCCCGGGGGCCCCTCTTGACAACAACCCCGCAGAGAGGCTCTTGAAGATGGCCATAAGGTATCGCAACAACTCTCTCTTCTTCCTCACGCAGGCCGGGGCTGCGGTTGCGGATATCTACATGACGCTCATCTACACAACCCAGATGCAGGGCGAGAACCCCTTCGAGTACGTCACCGCCCTGCTGCGCAACTCGCGCCTCGCCGCCGAGTCTCCGGCGGACTGGTTGCCCTGGACCTTTCGGGAGCCCCTCGCGCGCTCAACCCCGGAGGCGCTTCAAAAAGCGGCATGAACCTCCCGTTCCCTCGCGGATCCCAGGGGGCGTGGCCGGCACGCCCCGTCGTTTGTCTCAGGCCGCCATCGCGGGAACCACGGCACGCCACACAGGCATGGTCTTGGCCGCTGCCGGATCACCGCCGTAAAGCATCACCTGCAACTCGTGTGCGAACAACTCGCGCCGCGTTGTCCCGTTTCCTTGCGGCCAGTAACGAAACCGTCCAACCGAAAGCCGTTTCTGGCATAACCAGAATCCCTGGCCATCATAGGCGAGCAGCCGGATCCCGGTCCCCACCCGGTTCCGGAATACGAAGACAACTCCTGAGAATGGATCGGATTCCAGCGCCTGCCGGCAGATCCGGCAGAGCCCGTCTATGCCATTCCGGAAATCAACGGGCTCTACGGCCACCACGATCCGCATCTGTGGAGTCAGCTGGATCACTGGCCGCCCCCAAAGAAAGCTCGGCAGACTCCGGCCGCGTCAACAGGTCCAGGCCCCGTGATCTCGATCCGTAGCCGCTGACCGTCTCGCCCCAGGCACTCCATCACGCTCCGCCAATTGCAGAGCGCTCCCATTTCCACGAAGACGGTTTCCGGTTCGGATCTGACTGCTCCCCTCGCCTCGCTGCGGCTCATCCGCTCTCTCAGCCGGTCCACGTTCAGTCGCAGAGCCCGTGCTGTCGACTCGATCCCATTGCTTTGCGCGGCATCCACGGCTTCTTTCCAGAGTTCCTCCGGAATCCAGCGTCCCTTTCCTCCCTGTTCCCGCCGCCACCGGTCCAGGCGCTCTCGCGTCACCTCACTTCACGGAGGGTGCCGTTCGCCGGTAGCGTTCGGCCTCCAGCCGTTGCCTCATCCCCCCGAATTCTCCAAAAGCACAAGGACGATGTACGATGTATCGAGCAAGGGGCAGAGCAATACCGGAAACCTCGTCAGCGAGAAGGAGCTTCGGCAGCATCGGGTCTAGATTCGGCGCCCAGCACTAGCTGGAGGCCCACATAGGCAAGGATGGCTGCAATTCCAAACTGTGGCCAGAGCCGTATCGCCGCGCCCATATCCCAGTTATGGAGAATAGCCGCATACTGGGAGGAAAACACACTCAGTCTGTAGTCGAGTGCACCATCGCCGAAGGTAAGGCGCTCCCACTCTTGATAAACACCGAGGTACTCCCATGCATTGACGCCAACACCGGCCACACCCGCGAACGTCAGAACTCGTCCCCAACCCCTCGGACCGGATGGAATGGCCACTACCAAATGGCACGCTGGAAGAAATGGCAACAAAAACCTTGGGCCCCAACACCAGCCGCCCTCGAAAGAACACCAATGAGCGTACAGAACCAGATAACAGACGAACACGCCAAAAATCACGATAAGGACCGGTGGTAATGACTTCCGCGCGATGCGCCAGACACACAGGCCGAGTGCGACGGCGCTAACCGGTGAATATATCAACAGACCTCGGCCGATGGAGACCAAGAGGCCATGGAGACCCGTCCAGACCGGGTTGGAAAACGGTTCCCCCTGGTATCCAAATAACCGAATGTCCCCATATCGAAGCCAGTTGTACCAACCCCATCCCACGCCAGAAAAGACGATACAGACCATTGACGATGCCACGACATTCCAACATATCTCTCGCCTCGTGACAGCGGAACGCCAAACGGCGGCAACCGCCACGAGCAGAAGGAGGGGAACGAAAATGGCATTGTTCAAGGACAACAACGTGATCGAGAAGACTGATGTCCATGGCACGGCGTCATCGGGATCACTCAGAACGCCAGCGGCGGCGAGAAGAACCAAGAGGGCATTGAGCGGTTCGGTGAAAAGAAGCCTGGAATATGGAAGGACCAGGGACCCAAACAACAAGATGAATGCTGCGTTCGCGGCATCTCTTGCCGATGCCCCAAGGCGGCGCGAAACCTGAAAAAACAACAGGACCAGTAGGACAGTACACAGTGGCGAGAAGATAAACGCACTTACTCGGTAACCGACTTGCTGGGCGGATGCACGTCCAGACGTTAGCCACCCGATACCATAGCCCGCGACATAAGTTGGGACCATCAGTATCGGCTGGAGCGGGCCATACTTGATTGGCCCAAACTCCGCAGTCACGACCGAACCTGAATGCACTAGCGAACGAGTCAACCCAAAACGCTGAATAGCGTCTTGTGTGCCCCACTTGTGGTGGCCTAGCAGAGAAATTGACACGAAAAGGATAACGCCGGCGATGGTGTACCGACGCACACGACCTGCGGTAGCGAACCAGCGGTTTGCAGATTCGAGAACTCCATCTAGTTTCATAATGCGAACGATGATTGATGTCGGGGCGATTCGTAGGCCTCACGCCCTATGCGAAGAGCACCCCGGTCTCTCAATGGCTCGGGTTAACGCCTAAGGCTTATAATAGCCATTAACATCAAGAATTAAGTCTGCGTTCTGATTCGAGAAGACTCGAAACTTACCGTTAGTTGACAGCGGGATGACAGTTCCCACATTCGCTATCCCGTCTCCCATTCTGTAGTTTGCGGTGGCGATGTTTGGGCGAAAGGTGGCGTCGGCCGGATAGATCGTGAACCGGCCCAACGCTTGGTAGTTCAGGGCAGTTACCACGACGGAAATGGCCCTGGCGTCTGAGGGAACGGAACAATGGGCGGCCAAAACGCCAGTGAAGACCCTGTCTCCCGTATACGGATCACCTTCCGTTCGTCCGACGAGGCTGGGGGGACCCCACTCGCCAGGAAAGTTCGGTGAAGTCCAGACCCTTGTATCAACCAGGCGGCACGGCTGCATTGGGTAAAACGTGTAGGGCCCCCCTGCCAAGCCATAATTTGCCATTGAAATTACTGTGAGCACGCATACCATCATCGTGATGGTCACATTCCGCGTCATTCTTCTATCTCCGGTTTACGGATGATTGTGTGGGCAAGAACGGAGTTTGGATAAGCGAACACTGAGCAGAGTAAGGTCCTGATTCAGATGTCGCGACTTCAACGGCCGGCTGGCCAGTCGGTAAAGTAGCCATTGACGTCGACGATCAGATCTGCATTCTGGCTTGAGAACACCCGGAATCCGCCTTTGGCAGAGAGAGGGATAACGGTTCCGACATTTGCTATCCCGTCCCCCATCGCGTAGGTAGCCGTCAGCGCGTTCGGGCGTGAGCCCGCATCCGGATGAACCGTCACTTGTCCCGGAGAGACGTAGTTGAGGACCGTGACAACAGCAGAGAGGGCCTTCGCGTACGCAGGTACTTGACAATGCCCAGCGCCGACACCCGAGAAGAAACGATCGGTGTCATAGGGAGCAGTACTGGAATGCCCTTGGAGGCTTGGCGGCCCCCACGATCCAGGAACGCCCGAATCTTGCCTCGTATCGATCAACCGGCACGGAATCACCGTAAAAAAAGATGTTCCCCATGGGTTTAGATGGCTTTGGAGCTTATAGGCTCCTGGCTTCCAGGAGCCGTCAGCTCGCAGTAAGCCCTGTAGTTCCGATGAGCTGCTGTCCATAAGTTGGAAGTTGAATAGACCATGGATCCTGCTCGTCTGCTCTGAACCAAGACCGGGGCCGAAAAGTGAAAAGACCCGCAAGACATCGTCACCAAATCCAGAGTCCCCACCAGTCGCAAACCCGAATTCTGTGATCCAAATCGGCTTTGCCGTAAGCGGATTCGGAGGGCAATCGTACTCATCCCAGTCCCAGTAACAATTAAAGTTGTCTATGACCTCCACCTGATTCAAGCCGGCGAAGAGAATCCCATTAGGGCCACTGTGCCCGCTCTCCTCATAAGCATGAATACTCAACACATCGATATACTGAGATAGCCCATATTGCTCCATCGCTCGATAGAAACCTGAGGTTGGTACTGATGGGCTGGTGCTGAGATCCGCAGCAGCAATGGTAGCCCACGGCGCGACGCCCCTTATGACCTGTGCTGCAGGCAGGAAGAGTATAGTAGCCCAGTCATCCGGGCTGCCTTGCCAGAACTTTGGGAGGTTTGGCTCATTCCAGATTCCATATGCGTTAATCTTAGTAATGTATCTCTGCACTACAGCCGTCATGAAGCTCGTCCACATGCCGACATTCGCTGGCACACACGATCCGTCATTCCAGGCTTGTCCTTGGCGGCACGCCCAAGATGGTGTAGCTGTGATATTTGCGTAGACATTAAGTCCTCGAGCCCGGGCGGCGTTGATTGACCCGTCAGTACTGGACCAGTCCCATGTGAACTGAGTGGGCTGGATATCTTGCCAATTCACATCAATTCGGACCCAGTTGAGGTGCATCTGGCCGATTGCGTCGATTTCATTCCCTTGAGCCGTATGAATATTGACTCCCTTTACCTGGATGTCGTCCCACCGAGGCTGAGCACGAGCCGGGGCAGCAACGAGGCCGGCGAAAAGAGAAAACACTAACACGGGTATATTCTGGATGCGATTCATGTTAAACTTCCACGATCTCCTTAAGCCGGATTGAAGCCGTGCCGGTCAAGACAGGACAACCGTTATACACATTTATTAGCACCGTCTGCGTTTCGAATACCGGCGGCATAAGAAGACGTACTGCATACTTCGCTCTAAGCTTGCTACATCTAGTAGTTTGAGACTCATCGAGTCCGTGAAGTTTAGCTCCGCTGGCCAGTAGCCTTGTTGTATCTGATAGCATTACACGAGCACACTCATCTTATCTCACGGAGGACAAAATCAAAATGGCGCGCCACGGAGTAGTCATGCATCCCAACATAACCTTTGCTGAACTCGGAGTCGGTGACACTGAGGATCTGGCGACCATTCACCGACACAGTTAAGAGTGGCCCCTCCCCCCGAAAGGTAAGAATGAATGGAGCCTCCTTAGGGTCGATTCCGCTTTTGACGTAACCAAGTAAAGTGTCCGGCGCACGAAAGATCCCCACTGCGCCTGTTGCTCGCAAGAAGACCACATAACCACTCTGCCTGAAGCCGTGGTTGATCTCCTGCGCTCTGGCGATCAGGCCTGTCCAGTTGTGGGGTGAGTCGAGGTCGTCAGCTATTTGTACCGTGGTCGAGATCTCGAAGTCCGCGACTACAGTATCGGAAACGGTCGCAACGAAGTCCTTTTGGAGAACTTCAAAAGCACCCTGGTTGATCGTGTAGTCCGAACTCGAGAGGTACCAGCGGTGGAGGGTGGGGAACCAGGGTTTGAGTTCGAAGTCTTCGAACATGAGCGGAGGCTGGCTCCTCCCGCCGCTCGGCAGGCTATCGCTTAACAAGTCAGCACCCGGCTTCCAGCTCCCATCTTCTTTGAGCAGGCCAGTCCGCATACCGCTGTTATCTCGCAGTTCGAAAAAGAAGACGCCTTCGATACGCTGTTCGCCCCGAAAGACCTCGAAGACGTCTAGGACCGACCGGCCGGCATCTCCGCCGTTCTCGAAGCCCGTTTCTGTTATGAAGATCGGCTTGCCTCTCAAGCCACTCCGGTCGATCCAATAAAGCTGTGAGTGTTCACAGTTGTTACCGTTGAAAAAGCGACGATAAATCCCCGACGCCCCTTTGAAGCTCGAACAGAAGACTCTCCCTGTTTCCTCGTAGACATGCCAACTAACGACATCTATTGATCCACTCAGTCCTGCGTTTGTGATCGCGTCCATGAAGGCCTGCGGTTTGATACGAGGGCTGTTTGAAGAGGAGAGGTCCGGACTCGCTATTCGTGCCGCGGGATCAACCTCCTTAATAATCTTTACCGCCGGCTCCAAGAGCATGGAAACGTATTCAACCGCATCGCCCTGCCACGACTGCCCCAAGTTGGGCTCGTTCCAGATCCCATATACTGAGATAAGACCTTTGTAGCGACCGGCCACCTCACGAACGAAGCGCTCCCACTCGAGACGGTTTCGAGGCACACACATCCGCTGAGTCTGGCTGCCGGGCCGGCAGGCCCAGGGCGGAGCCGTCCCCAGGCTGGCGTAGATCTTGAGACCCCGCGTCACTGCGGCATCTATGGAGCCATCCACCCATGAATCCCGCCACTCGAATTGTCCTTGGACTGCTTCGATGTCGGCCCATGGGATGTCCACGCGAACCCAGTTGAGGTTCATTCGTGAGACTGCATTCATCTCTGGACCCGCGGCCTGATGGACGTTCACTCCGCGAACTGGAATTGCCTCCCGCTGAGAGAGGGAGGGGAAAGCGAAAAGAGTCGCAGCCACGGACAAAATATAAACGAGCTTCAACAGCAACCTCGGATATAGAGAAGGACCCTACCGAATCATATCAAGACTTCACGTTTGAGTTCCCTTTCATCGCATGTCCCTCAGGAAGTAACCTATCTAATGTATTCTATTTTATTTGTCTGGAGAGTGCTAAGGAGTTGTTACAAAATAACTTGAGCAATTTATGGGAGCGGGATATGCTTTCGGCCGTGTCCTTTCGGCAAGCGTGCGTGAATTCGTGTGATGGTGTGTTTACGCTCACGGGTGAAAGGAAACGGACCGATGAGCGGAGAGGTCACGAAGGGGCTTGAGGTGACGCGAGAGCGCCTGGACCGGTGGCGGCGGGAACAGGGAGGAAAGGGACGCTGGATTCCGGAGGAACTCTGGAAAGAAGCCGTGGATGCCGCGCAAAGCAATGGGATCGAGTCGACAGCACGGGCTCTGCGACTGAACGTGGACCGGCTGAGAGAGCGGATGAGCCGCAGCGAGGCGAGGGGAGCAGTCAGATCCGAACCGGAAACCGTCTTCGTGGAAATGGGAGCGCTCTGCAATTGGCGGAGCGTGATGGAGTGCCTGGGGCGAGACGGTCAGCGGCTACGGATCGAGATCACGGGGCCTGGACCTGTTGACGCGGCCGGAGTCTGCCGAGCTTTCTTTGGGGGCGGCCAGTGATCCAGCTGACTCCACAGATGCGGATCGTGGTGGCCGTAGAGCCCGTTGATTTCCGGAATGGCATAGACGGGCTCTGCCGGATCTGCCGGCAGGCGCTGGAATCCGATCCATTCTCAGGAGTTGTCTTCGTATTCCGGAACCGGGTGGGGACCGGGATCCGGCTGCTCGCCTATGATGGCCAGGGATTCTGGTTATGCCAGAAACGGCTTTCGGTTGGACGGTTTCGTTACTGGCCGCAAGGAAACGGGACAACGCGGCGCGAGTTGTTCGCACACGAGTTGCAGGTGATGCTTTACGGCGGTGATCCGGCAGCGGCCAAGACCATGCCTGTGTGGCGTGCCGTGGTTCCCGCGATGGCGGCCTGAGACAAACGACGGGGCGTGCCGGCCACGCCCCCTGGGATCCGCGAGGGAACGGGAGGTTCATGCCGCTTTTTGAAGCGCCTCCGGGGTTGAGCGCGCGAGGGGCTCCCGAAAGGTCCAGGGCAACCAGTCCGCCGGAGACTCGGCGGCGAGGCGCGAGTTGCGCAGCAGGGCGGTGACGTACTCGAAGGGGTTCTCGCCCTGCATCTGGGTTGTGTAGATGAGCGTCATGTAGATATCCGCAACCGCAGCCCCGGCCTGCGTGAGGAAGAAGAGAGAGTTGTTGCGATACCTTATGGCCATCTTCAAGAGCCTCTCTGCGGGGTTGTTGTCAAGAGGGGCCCCCGGGACGCGAAGGAAGACCGTGAACTTGTCCCAGCGCTTGAGCATGTAGTTGAAGGCCTTGCCGAGGCCAGAGTTCGGCTCGACCTGCTTCTCGTTCAACTCATTCTCCAAGAAGTCCTTCAGCGCCTCCATGACCGGACCGCTCTCGCGCTGGTGGACTTCGAGGCGTTCCTGCCAGGAGAGCTTCTTCTTGCGGCACTGAGCGTCGGTCGCAAACACCTGTCCCAGCATCTCGATGACGTGGGAGCACTCCTTTGGGTAGTTCTCGATCTCGTCGACAGACTCCGGCCGCGTCAACAGGTCCAGGCCCCGTGATATCGATCCGTAGCCGCTGACCGTCTCGCCCCAGACACTCCATCACGCTCCGCCAATTGCAGAGCGCTCCCATTTCCACGAAGACGGTTTCCGGTTCGGATCTGACTGCTCCCCTCGCCTCGCTGCGGCTCATCCGCTCTCTCAGCCGGTCCACGTTCAGTCGCAGAGCCCGTGCTGTCGACTCGATCCCATTGCTTTGCGCGGCATCCACGGCTTCTTTCCAGAGTTCCTCCGGAATCCAGCGTCCCTTTCCTCCCTGTTCCCGCCGCCACCGGTCCAGGCGCTCTCGCGTCACCTCAAGCCCCTTCGTGACCTCTCCGCTCATCGGTCCGTTTCCTTTCACCCGTGAGCGTAAACACACCATCACACGAATTCACGCACGCTTGCCGAAAGGACACAACTGGGCAGGATCTTTCTCAGGCAAGCCAAGCTCTTGCTGGCACGGGAAGAGTTCGAGAAAGCTCTCGCCGTTGCTAGGTCCTTGACCGCGAGGGAACCCGAGAATCAAAACTGGAAGAGAGGACTTGGAATCTGTCACGACGACCTCGGAACAGCTTTCTTGTACCTGGGCCGGCTTGAAGAGGCGCGGTTTCATGCCCTTCGTTTTCACGAACTGGCCGGGGAACTGCAGCGACGGGATGAAGAGAATGCCGAGTGGGCCTCCAACGTCGCGCTCAGTTACAGGAGTCTCGGAAACGTGAAACTCTCCTCGGGAGACTCCGCCGGCGCTGACCGTGATTTTGCGAAGTTCGAGGAAATCGTGGCAGCCGGTTTCCGCAAGGAACCGCGAAACTGGACCCGGCGCGTGCTTTTCGCCAGCGCTCTCATCAACCGCGCCGAGGCTCTTTTGCGGCGCGGCCGGCTCGCCGAGGCAGAGAGCAAGGCGAAGGAAACGAGAAGGCTCTTCGAAGAGGTTTCAGGGGAGAAGGAACAGCAGTCGAGGTTCCTGGCGTGGGCCTCCCTGCTCGAGGCGGAGGTTCTCCTCGTGCGCGGCGGCCACCAGGCCGCCCTGCCTCTCTACGAAAAGGCCGAACTCTGGCTCCAAGATACCGGCCGGACAGAGATCATCAGCCAGGTCCTGCGGTTCCGGGTTGCCCTGCGCACCGGTCACGATGCCGGGGCCGTGGCCCGGGAGCTTCTCGCATCCGGGTTGCGGGAACCATTCTTCCTCGAACTCGTGAAAGCAAATTTTCCCTCGCTCCATCCCGAAGCGGCCGGACCCTTGACAGAACCGCGAGTCCTGATTACTCCCCCTTCGCCAAAAGCTCGGTGAAGAGAGCCTCGAGTTCTTGACCGAGTAGAAGGTCCCATTCCCTCGAACCCTCCACCACCCGGCGGTTTTTCTGGAGCAGGCGTTTACGCGCCTCGGCATCGAGTTTCTGGACCTCTCGGTCCCACTCCAGAATCAGCTTCTGGATCCGGTTTCTCACGACTTCCTTTTCGGCCCTGAGCGTGATGCCCGGCGTTTTCACCAGCCGTTCGATCATGCCGTGAGAAAGTTCGTTCGCCCGTTCATAGGAAATTGGCATCTGACCCCTCAGTTCAGCCGCCGCGGCCCCTCCGAGGAGGCCAGCTTCAGAAGCCCGACGCCATTCTGCGTCAGGGGGTGGTCGAAGAGCTTCTCGAGAACATCAAAGGAAAGAATGGCCACATCCGCTCCGATCGTGGCCGCATCGAGAACATGGAGAGGGCTCGTTGCCATATCAACCATGAGTTGCGCCTGGAGCCCATAAGTATCGTAGACCCGGATGATCTGCTCGACGACATCGATGCCGATCTGCCCCATGTCATCCAGTTCGCTCACACCTGGCGAGACGTAGGCAGCCCCTGCCCGCGCCGAGAGAAGGGCTTGTACGGGGGTGTAGACGAGCGTCACATCCGAGGAGATTTGCTCGTCGCCCAAAAGCCTCACGACCTTGAGCCCATCAGCCGTGAAGGGGATCCGGATGATCACGTTCTTCCCGAACTTGTGAAGCTCTCTCCCTTCCTTGTACATCCCCTTGGCATCGGCGGTGGAAACGGGTGCTACCACGGGTCCATCGGTGATCTGGGCCATTTCTCCCAGGAGTTTTCGAAAGTCACGGCCAGCGGCTTCCGCGGCGGCGGGACGGACGATGATGCCATCCAGGACTCCCCAGTCCTTTACTTTGCGGGCTTCGTCCGTTTCGGTCGTGTCCAGGAAGAACCTCACTCCGGGCTCCCTTCTGAATCCTCGAACGGCTTGTCTTCTTCTGGTCCCGTCTCCGTGGATTCTTCTTTCTCCTCCAGTTTTGCAACAGCCAGGACACGGTCGTCAGCTTCGAGATCAATCAATTTCACGCCCATGGCCGCCCGCCCGGTCTCACGAATGTCGCTGGCCCTGAACCTGATGACGATTCCCTGTTCGGTGATCAGGAGCAGCTCATCACCCTCGCCAACAGACCGGATCCCCACAACCGGGCCGTTCTTTTCCGCGACCTTGACGTTAATGACGCCGGTCCCGCCACGGCTCTGGTGGCGGTACTCGGAAACATCCGTTCTCTTGCCATATCCTTTTTCGGTGACAGTCAGAAGCGTCCCGTTTTCGTCGACAGGGTCCATCTCCACGACGACGTCCCCTTCCCTCAACTCGATTCCCTTGACCCCCGTCGTATCACGGCCCGTTGGCCTCACGTCCGTCTCGGAGAACTTGATGGCCATGCCGTCCCGCGTTCCCAGAAAGATCTGCTTTGTGCCGTCGGTGATGTGAACCGAAAGGAGTTCATCACCTTCCTCGATATTGATGGCGATGATTCCGGCCGCACGGGGATTCCCGTACGCGGAGAGGACCGTCTTTTTCACCAGCCCGTTCTTTGTCGCAAAGAGAAGGTACTTCTCCTCGGGGAATTCCCGGCACGTCGTCATGGCGGCAACGGCCTCGGAAGTTTCGAGAGAGAGGAGGTTGACGAGGGCCTTTCCGCGCGATGCCGGACCAAAGGACGGTATGTCGTACACCTTCACCCAGTGCACGCGCCCGCGGTTCGTGAAAACCAGGAGGTAGTCGTGTGTGGAGGCGACAAAGAGGTGCTCGAGAACATCCTCTTCCTTCATGGTGGCGCCGGTGCGTCCCTTTCCGCCGCGTTTCTGCGCGCGGTAGAGCGAAAGGGGTGTCCTCTTGGCGTAGCCACCCCGGCTGATGGTCAGAACAACGTCTTCCTCGGCGATGAGGTCCTCGATGCCGAGATCTCCGGTCTCCATGACGATCTCGGTGCGCCGCGGGTTTCCGTACTCCTCCTTGATCGAGGTCAACTCTCCCTTGAGGATGGCCGTCACCCGTTTCGGATTTCCTAGGATGTCTTTCAAGTCCCTGATGACGGCCAGGATTTCCTTGTATTCGGCCACGATCTTGTCTTGCTCGAGACCCGTCAGCCGCTGCAAGCGCATGTCCAGAATCGCCTGGGCCTGCACCGTATCCAGCTTGATGAACGCACCCTCGGTTCTGGCCGTCGTGGGCATTTCGAGTTGCGGCAAGTCCAGAAAGCGCTCGAGCGCTGACTTCTCGAACATCACTTCGGTCATGAGACGTTCACGTGCCTGGGCCGGATCCTTTGAACTGCGAATGATTCCGATGACGAGATCCAGGTTCGCCAGAGCGAGAGCCAGACCGAGCAGGATATGGGCCCGTTCCTCGGCCTTTTTCAAGTCGAAGAGTGTCCGCCGCACGACGACCTGCCGGCGGTGATCGAGGAAATGGCGCAGGCAGTCCCTGAGGGTGAGAATGCGCGGCTGACCGTCGACAATGGCCAGATTGATGACGCCGAACGTCGTTTGAAGATCCGTCAGGGCGTAGAGCTGGTTCAGGATGACCTGGGCAATCTCACCCCGCTTGATATCCACGACAACGCGCATGCCCTCGCGATCAGACTCGTCGCGAATGGCGGAAATCCCCTCGATTTTCCGGTCATTGACGAGTTCCGCCATGCGCTCGATGAGCTTGGCCTTGTTCACCTGGAAGGGAATTTCCGTGATGATGATGGACTCGCGGTCACCACGGGAGGCCTTTTCTATCGTGGCGCGGCCACGAACCTGGATGGTGCCGCGGCCTGTCTTGTAAGCCTCCCAGATGCCGGCACGTCCCAGAATCTGCGCTCCGGTCGGGAAATCGGGTCCCGGCACGAGCTTGATGAGGGCTTCGAGCCCCGAATTCGGCTCATCGAGGAGGAGGATGGCGGCATCACAGACCTCCGCGAGGTTGTGCGGGGGAATCTTGGTGGACATGCCAACCGCGATACCTTCCGCACCGTTGACGAGCAGGTTGGGAAATTTGGCGGGCAGGACGACGGGTTCCTGCAGGGAGCCGTCGTAGTTCGGAACCCAGTCCACCGTTTCCTTGTCGATGTCCTCGCCCAGGAGTTCCTCCGCCAGCCGCGTCAGGCGAATTTCCGTGTAACGCATGGCGGCCGCGTTGTCGCCATCGACGGAGCCGAAGTTCCCCTGACCATCGACGAGGGGTTCCCGCATCGAGAAGTGCTGAGCCATCCGGACGGCGGTGTCGTAGATGGCGGAGTCGCCGTGCGGGTGGTATTTACCCATGACATCGCCGACGATACGGGCCGACTTCTTGTAGGGCCGGTTGTGACGGTTGCCCTGCTCCCACATGCCGTAGAGCACGCGGCGGTGAACCGGTTTGAGGCCATCGCGAACATCCGGGAGGGCCCGTCCCACGATGACGGACATCGCGTAATCGAGATAACTCCGGCGGATCTCGTCTTCGATCGCTATCGGAATGCGCTGGTCGGCCGGGCTTTCGGGAGGTGTCTTGTCACTCGGTTTACTGGTCATTGTTCTTCACGCTTCCAAAAGCCTCAGATATCCAGGTTGACGACATTCAGGGCATTCGCCTCGATGAAGGCCCGTCTGGGCTCCACGGCGTCCCCCATCAGAATCGTGAAGATCTCGTCCGCCTCCACTGCGTCCTCGACGCGGACCTGCAAGAACCGCCGGGTGGCGGGGTTCATCGTCGTTTCCCAGAGGGTCTCCGGATTCATTTCTCCAAGACCCTTGTACCGGCTGATGGTGAGGCCTTTCTTGGCACCGTCCAGAATGGCATCGACAGCTTCTCCCAGGGTTTGTACTTCGACAGAGTCCTTGGCCCTGACGACGAGGTAAGGCCCGTCGAGGAAGCCATCCAGAGCCTTCTGGAGTTCGAAGGCTTTTTTCATTTCATAGCCGGTCAAGAAACCCTCATCGAGAACGACCCTGCGCGTCACGCCGTTGATGACATTGGCCATTTCAAGAGAGAAGCTGCCGTGTTCCTCATCCGTCGTCACCTCGCAGGAGTCGACAAGGGGAGCCAGACGGCCGGCTGCAGCCTCGAGTTTTTCCCGGTCGAGAAGACAGGAGGCGGAGAGCCCGATTTCGAAGATGCGTCTGACGGCCGCTTCCGGGATACCACGCACAAAGAAACGCTTGAGAACCATGCGCCAGTCCTGCGCTTCGGAAATGAGCCGGATGAGTGTCGAGCCAGAAGAGGAGACGCCGCTCTCCTTGGCCACGAGTTGAAACTCGTCGCCAACCCGTCCGAGCAGGAAGCGGGCGTACTCTTTTTCGTCCTTCAGGAAGGTCTCTTTCTTGTTCTCGAGCACCTTGAAGAGAGGCGGCTGGGCGATGTAGAGATAACCCTTTTCCACGGCCTCTCGCATCTGACGGAAGAAGAACGTGAGCAGGAGGGTTCTGATGTGGGACCCGTCGACATCGGCGTCGGTCATCAGAACAATCTTGTGATAGCGGAGTTTGTCGGCGGTGAAGTCTTCTCCGATCCCGGCTCCGAGAGCCAGGATGAGAGCCCTGATTTCGGCCACGGAGAGCATCTTGTCAAAGCGGGCTTTCTCAACGTTGAGGATCTTTCCGCGCAAAGGCAAGATGGCCTGGGTCCGGCGGTCGCGTCCCTGCTTGGCTGATCCGCCGGCCGAATCCCCTTCGACGATGAAAAGTTCCGCCAGAGCTGGATCTGCTTCCTGGCAGTCGGCGAGTTTTCCTGGAAGTCCCGCGCCGTCGAGGGCTCCCTTGCGGCGGACGAGTTCCCTCGCCTTGCGGGCCGCCTCACGCGCACGCGCCGCGTCGACGATCTTCTCGATGATCCTTCTGGCGACTTTCGGGTTCTCCTCGAAGTAGTTCGCGAGCTTCTCGTAAGTGACGCTCTGCGTCCACGTCCGGGCTTCTTGAGAAACGAGTTTCTCTTTTGTCTGCGAGGAGAACTTGGGGTCGCGGATCTTGAGGGAGACAACGGCCGTTAACCCCTCGCGGCAGTCCTCGCCTGAAAGAGCCGTTTCCTTGAGGTTCTTTGTGAGGTTGCTGCTTTCGGCGTACTTCTGGATGGCTCGCGTCAGGGCCGTTTTCAGACCCTCGAGATGGGTGCCGCCATCCTTGTTGGAAATCGTGTTCGTGAAGCAGAAGATCTGCTCGGCGTAGCTGTCATTCCACTGGAGGGCGATATCCAGACGTTCCTTCTTGGCGTCTTGCCGCGGATCACCCGACGCGTCCCTGATGTCGGTGAACATGATGACGGGTTCATGGAGCGGCTGCTTGTTCTTGTTGAGGTGCTCGACGAACGACTGGATTCCACCTTCGTAGCTGAAGGTGTGCGACTTTGGTCCTTTTTCGTCCCGCTCGTCGATGAACTCGATCGTGACTCCAGGGTTGAGAAAGGCAAGTTCGCGTAAACGCTGAGAGAGCGCCTCAAAGTTGTAGCTTGTGACGCTGAAGATCTCGGGGTCTGCTCTGAACGTGAGTTTCGTTCCCGTCTTGTTGGTTTTCCCGACTTCTCGAAGGGAAAACTGCGGAACGCCGCGCGAGTAACTTTGCTGCCAGACCTTCCCCTCTCTACGGATCTCGACATCGAGTCTTTCCGCGAGGGCGTTGACCACGGAGAGTCCGACCCCATGAAGACCGCCAGAAACCTTGTAGGCATTCGCGTCGAATTTCCCGCCAGAGTGAAGGTCGGTCAAGATGATCTCGAGAGTCTCTCGTTTGTGTTCCGGGTGAAGACCTACCGGGATACCCCGGCCATTGTCCTCAACGGTGACGGAATCGTCCGGGTGCACGATGACGCGCACGAAGCTGCAGTATCCAGCCTGAGCTTCGTCGATGGCGTTGTCGACGAGTTCCGTGACCATGTGGTGAAGCCCGGTGATGTCATCGGTGTTCCCGATGTACATTCCCGGGCGTTTACGCACGGCCTCCAGCCCCTTGAGGAGCTTGATTGATTCCGTGCCGTAGAACGAATCGTCCGGTGCGATGGGACCGTCTTCGAGTTCTTGATTTGCGGGATTTGTTTCGTCCGTCATGAAAGAGTCACCAAACGGGTTTCCGGTTCTTTTCCGGTCACTCGTTCCAATCGGTAAGGCTTTGAAAGCTCTCCCCTTTTCATCGTGAAGAAGCGGCTCTCAGAGCTGGGGAGTAAGGCCGTGGCATCAGGCCGGGCTGTGGTCAGAAAGATCTGCAGTTTTTGGGGGAGGACTTCGGCAAAACGGCAGAGCACGCGCCGGTCCCATTCGGCATCGAAGTCGTCGAAAACAAATACGGGGTGTTTTTTCCGTGAAGCCGTGAGAATCGCAATCTCGGAAAGCGTCCAGGCGAGGACCAGGAGACGCAACTCTCCGGAGGAGGCGCGCTCCGTCACACGCTGGCCATTACAAAGAATTTCAATGTCGTTACGGTGGGGACCAACAAGGCAGCGTCCACTCGCTCTTTCTTCCTTGCGGCACCCGGCCAGCTTTTGTTCGAGGCGCTTCTCGAGCACCTCGGCCGTGCCTTCGGTGCCAGTGTCAGAAACGAGACGCAGGGACAACTCTGAAAACGGTACCCTCAGTTTTTCCGCTTCTTTTCGGAACTGATCCGAGAGCGCCCCGGAGGCTCTCGTCCGGTTGAAAAGGACACGGGCTCCATGCTTGCAGAAACTCTCGTCGTAGACGGCCATCTCGTCCGGGTCACAGATGCGATCCATTGAAAGGAGGCGTGTCCGGGCCGTTCGGGCCTTTTCGAAGAGCTGGAGATCTCTGGCGTGGCCAGGTTCCAAGACGAAGGCCAGCCTGTCGATGGCACGGCGTCTCGTTTCGGGGCCGCCAGCGAGGCGCTCTCTATCCACCCCCGTCAAGAAGACGGCTGGAAGGAAGGAGCGAGCAGCAAGCTGGGAGATCCTGTTTCCGTTCAAGTACATTTGTCTCGAGGTTCCGTCGAGGGAACAAGCCAGAACCCCCGCGGCATCCGCGGGTTTTTTTTCATCGTCCGGCGAGGGGTCCACCCGGGCCGAGAGAGCGGCTTTTTTCTCTCCTGGAGCCAGGAGAACCGTTAAGTCGCTCGTTCGAAACGATGGCAGACCACAAACCAGGGCGATGGCTTCCAGGAGATTTGTCTTCCCCTGACCGTTATCACCGGTGATGACATTCACACCGGGGCCAAATTCCAGCGGCGCATCCAACAGGTTTCTGAAGGATCCCGCCTGTAAACACGTGATTTCCACGCCGAAACGGCGAACGTCACGTCCGCAGGGGCATGACCACGTAGAGGTAGTCCTTCAAGTCCGGCAGCGTTTCTGACGGCCTTCCCTGGCACTGAGATTGCTCGTCCTTCAGGAAAAGATGGACATCTTTCGTCTCGGCGGCTTCGAGGAACTGCTCGAGGTACCGGGCGTTGAGACGCAGACTAATCCTGTCTCCTTCGTAGACAGCCGGGATTTCCTGAGTTCCGTCTCCGACATCCTGGCTCTCTGAAACGACCGTGATGTTACCGGGCTCAAAAGTGACCGTTATTCCTTTTGTCTTGTCCCCGGCCAGGAGCGAGATGCGCCGGACAGCGTTCAGAAGGCTCTCCCTGTCGACAACGACGCGCTGGTTGTTGTCCTTGTTGATGACCTTCTCGTAATCCGGGAACCTGCGATCTTCCAATTTGGCAAAGATCTTCCTGTTGCCAAGGAAGAAACCGATGTGGTTTCCCCACCTCGTGATGGTGACCTCGGCCTTGTCCTCCGCCGTCAACCGCCCGATTTCATCCAAGACTTTTTTGGAAATGAGAACGGGTTCAAACCCCGGATCACCCTTGATCTCCGCAACGTCGACCAGGGCAAGACGGTGCCCATCCGTCGCCGCCATTTCAAGGCCAGCACCTCGTGGTTTCAAGAGGGCACCCTGGAGTTGGAGACGCATCTCTTCGAGTGAGACCGCAAAACGCACCTTCTCGACCATGCGCTTCAGGGCCTGGAAGGGAAGCGTCAGAGAGGGGCCACCCATCGGTTCCGGCCGCACGGGGTAGTCCAGAGCCGCCAGCCCATTCAGCCGGATACGCAGCTTGGGATTCTGGCACTCGATCTGAACGTGGTTGTTCTCCAGAACCTTCATGCGGATTTCCGCTTCCGAAGGCATATCCTTCACCAGCTCGTAAAGCCGCCGGATAGGTGCCGTCACAGCGCCTTCCAGATCCACTTGCACCGAGTCGATCTGAGAAATGAAGGTCGTTTCGAGGTCGGTCGCCGTTAACGTGAGGACCCCGTTTCTGGCCTCCATCAGAACATTACTGAGAATCGCATGGGTGCTTCGCTTCTCGACAACTCCCTGCATCAACCCTAATTCGCGCCCCAGGAGCGCCGCGGGGACAGTTAGCTCCACATCGACTCCTTCTACGGTTTCAATTTTATCATTCTTATTTTCATCTAGCAGTAGTGGTAGGGAAGAAAAAGATAGAGGAATTCGTTCCTAAGTTTCTACTCCGAAGAGACTTACCCGTTGGATTGGGTTGTGAAGATCCCTCATCTGGCCTGTGGAAATCGTTCTTGTGCCAACTCGGCCTCCAGGCTTTCCACAACTTCTGACAGGGGCTGTGGATAACCCTGTTGATTTCGTTCTAGCGAAACTGGGCAATGAGATTGGCGATCTGGCGGTCGAGCTGCGGGTCTTCTTCCCTCAGGGCCGTGATTTTTCGGATCGCGTGGAGGGCCGTCGTGTGGTGCTTATCGCCGAAAAGACGGCCGATTTCTGGAAGTGAAAGGCTGGTCGTTTCCTTCAAGACGTACATGGCGACCTGGCGGGGCCGCATGATGTTCTCTTTTTTCGTGCGCTGCCTCATGTCGGCCGGCTTGAGGCCAAAGTGGGCGGCCACGGCCTTCATGATGTCAGATGGCGTCGAAGGCTGTTCGTCGCGCCCGCTCAGATCCCGCAGGGTCTCGCGGGCGAATTCCTCGGTCAGGGCTTCACCCTTCAGATCGGCCACGAGAATGAGCTTGGAGAGCGAGGCCTCGAGTTCTCGCACATGAGTTTTGCACTTGGCGGCCAGGAAGTAGGCCACATCCTCCGGCAGATCGATGTTTCTGCTTTCTGCTTTCTTTCTCAGGATGGCGACTCGTGTCTCGAATTCCGGAACTTGGATATCGACCGTCAAGCCCCATTCGAACCGGCTCTTGAGGCGGTCGGTCAACCCGTTGATGTCACGAGGAGGGACATCCGACGAAAACACGATCTGCTTGCCAGCGTCGTAGAGCGTATTGAAGGTGTGGAAGAGTTCCGTTTCCGAGGCTTCCTTGCCGACGATGAACTGGACGTCATCGACGAGGAGGAGATCTGACGCCCGGAGTTTCTGCCGCAAGGCTTCCATCTGGTTGAAACGCACGCCATAGACAACGTTGTTGACGAAGGTTTCCGAGGTCAGGTAGATGACGGCATCCCCGGGATGGCGTGAGAGACGGCGGTGTCCGACGGCCTGCATGAGATGAGTCTTCCCGAGGCCGACGCCTCCGCAGACGAAGAGGGGGTTGTACTGGCGGGTTGGCTGGTCCGCCACTCTGAGAGCAGCGGCGTGAGCGAGGCGGTTCGACTCGCCCGTGACAAAGTTCTCGAAGGTGTAATGGTCGATCAGGTTACTTGAACGCTTTTTTGATTCAGCTTTCTGGGGAGGTACGGTGGCTCGAAAGTCATCGTCTGATCCGAATCGGATCTCACGGCCACCGAATCCAGCCATGGTTGCCGCCTCGGCAATCTGCTTGGCGAAGTTCTGGGAGATGTAGTCGACGAAAAGCGGTGTCCGAACCTGAACCTGAATGTACTCTGGCGTCTCGGATCTCTGCCGGCTATCCCGAAACCAGGAGTCGAAGTCGCGCTCATCGACCCGGTTCTTCAGGTGTTCCAGAATCTTTTCCCATGCGGTCTGCCGTTCCACGTGACTCCCCTAGAGTGGTACCCGCGCTGGCGGGGTTGGATGCTAACATGACGAATTCTGGGTCCGGTGGCTTCGAGCGGGTTGACATCTGTAGTATCTCGCCTTGAGAATCCGGGGTTCCATCTCTTTGGGAATGGTGTGTCAACATGAAAAGAACGTTTCAGCCGAATAACCGCCGCCGCAAAAAAACTCATGGATTCCTCGTCCGGATGCGTACCAAGAATGGCCGGGCCGTACTCGCGCGCCGCCGCGCCAAGGGCCGTAAGCGTCTGACCGTCTGAGGAGCCGCGGCACGAGGCTCCCGGCGTTTCAGGTATCGCCATGGGAGGAGAGGGGACGCTCCCTGCGCTTTTTCGAGGCGGGTCGTTTGGGCGTGACCGGCGGATTCAGAAAAGGTCAGACTTTAAGAAGACCTATTCCTCGGGACGGAAGTTCACGGGCCGCTTTTTCGTGGTTTTCAGCCTCCCGGTGCCCTCCGAGCATGCACGGGTAGGAATAACCGTGACCCGAAAGTCAGGAAAGGCGTGCGTGAGGAATCACATGCGCCGGGTCATTCGTGAGGTTTTTCGTACGTCCTTTAGCCAGATCCTTCACGATGCGGGCCGTCAAGGTCTGGATATTGTCGTTAACGTCAGGCATGGCGCGGTGGACCAGCCCTTCGCCATGCTTGAGAGGGATCTCTTGCAGATTGCCAAGAGGCTCGCGAGAAGTTGACCCAATGGGCATGTCAGAGACTTCCCAAAGACCCTCTTTTGGAGCCGAGGTTGCCATGCGGCTGCTGAGGTTCTACAAGCGATTCGTTTCTCCCCTGCTTCCACCGGCCTGCCGTTTCTCCCCTACCTGTTCGGAATATGCCCTGGAATCCGTGAGGAAATACGGCCTCAGCAAAGGTTCACGAATGGCCTTCTTCCGGCTCCTCAAGTGCCACCCTTTCCACCCTGGGGGCCTGGATCCGGTTCCCTGAGGCTGAAATCGAGGAATTACCTTGGATATCAAGCGTCTCCTGATCGCGTGTGTTCTCTCAGCAGCCGTTCTGCTCATCTGGCCAGTCTTGTTTCCCCAGACGAAGCAGTCGCCTTCCGGCCCTCCCGCCACGCCGGTCAAGACGGCGGCCGTGGCCGCAAAGAGTGCCGAGGCGACAGCTCTTCCGGAGGCCACGCCCACGGCCCCGCTTCCGGTCGCTCCAGTTGAGAAGCCAGCTCCTGTCGATAAGGCGCCCCAGGAGCCGGTCGTCGCTTCGGAGAAGACGATTCTGAGGGTTTCGACCGCGAACTATGAGGCCCGCCTCTCCAATCGGGGCGGAGACATCCTCTCTTTCCGGCTCAAGAATTATCGCGATTCGAAAAAGAACGCTCTTGATCTCGTGAGGGCAGGCAGCCCGTTCCCGCAGCGCATCCTCAGACTGGACCCCGCGGACCCTTTCCTTGCAAAGGCCGCGGAATCCCTGTTTCGGTACGAGGTCTCGGAGATCCCGGAAAAGAAGACCGTCAACATCCAGTTTCGGTACCAGGATGAGCAGGGCCGTGGTCTTGTCAGGACGTACTCCTTCCGTCCCGGGTTCGTCATTCATGTGAAGGTGGAACGTACGGGAGGAGAATCCCGCAACGCGGCTGTGGTTCTCGGCCCCGGCATCGGGAATCCTTCCGAGGATGAACTCAAAAGCCACTACACGAAGCCGGGCGGCACGGTACTGGTAAAAGCCGGCGGCAAGGTCACTCGAGATGCCAAAGACGCGCATGACGAGCCTATTTCCGCCGGTACGGGTCTGATCGCGGCGGGAATTGAAGACAACTACTTCATGACCTCTTTCCTTCCTTCTCCTTCTGCCTCGGTCACTCTTCGCCCTGCCCTTCTCGAGAAGACCGTCGAAGGGCAAGAGAAAAAGGAGACTCTCAAGGAAAGCGAGGTCGTGCTGTCTTCCACTGGCGTACTCGAGACCGATATTTACCTCGGCCCCAAGGACATCGATGTTCTTGATGGAATCAGGCCAGGACTCGAGAAGGTCGTGGATTTCGGCTGGTTCTCGATTCTCGCCAAACCCCTCCTTCTCTCACTTCGGTGGATCTACGGCTGGGCTGCAAACTGGGGTCTGGCCATCATCATCATCACGATCATCATCAAGATCCTCCTCTTCCCCTTGACCTACAAGCAGCTCGCTTCGATGAAGAAGATGAGCGTTTTGCAGCCCAAGGTCGAGACGATCCGTACGAAGTGGGCCTCGAAAATCAAATCCGATCCCCAGGCCCGCGTGAAGATGAACGAAGAGATGATGTCTCTTTACAAGACAGAGAACGTCAACCCGGCGAGCGGGTGCGTTCCTCTGCTCTTGCAAATGCCCATTCTCTTTGCGTTCTATCAGGTCCTCGCCAACTCGATCGAACTCCGCCAGGCGCCCTTCACGCTCTGGTTGCAGGACTTGTCAACGAAGGATCCCTACTATGTGACGCCCATTCTCATGACCATCACCATGTGGATGCAGCAGCAGCTGACGCCACAGATGGGCGATCCGACGCAGCGGAAGATCCTGGCCATCATGCCCTTCATCTTCGGCTTCATGTTCAAGGACATGCCCTCTGGCCTCGTCCTCTACTGGCTGGTCCAGAACGTCTTGACGATTGCGCAGCAAATCCTACTGGACCGCTACACAGATCTGGGTCCCAGTCAGGGGGCCAAGAAGAAAAAGAAGTAGAGGAAAGAGAGCGGTTCTCTCTGAACGTGAGATATGCCCCTGACGGCGGATCCTTCCGGCGAGAATGATGTCATTGCCGCCCCGGCCACTCCTCCTGGTACATCGGCGCTCGCCATTGTAAGAATGACCGGTCCGGCGGGTGCTCCGAGAAGGGTGCTCGCTCGATTGGCGCCGTCCCTGAGGGATGATTGGCCTTCTCGACAGGCGCGCCTCCTCAAGCTTTCAACACCTTCGGGGGAGCCCCTGGACGATGTGATCGTCCTCTTCTTCGAGGAACCACGTTCTTCGACAGGCGAGGAGGTCGTGGAAGTTACCTGTCACGGATCACCGGCCGTGGTCCGGGCGCTTCTCGTGGCCCTCGGACATGCCGGTGCACGTCCCGCACGGCCCGGGGAGTTCTCACGAAGAGCCTTGAAGAATGGCAAGCTAGATCTGGCCAGGGCCGAAGGGCTCAATCAGCTCATCGCGGCACAGAGCCAGAGGGTTGTCAGGGGTGCTCTCGGCATGGTGCGCGGGGAACTCTCACGGCGTGTGCGGGAGGCACGGGAGCGTCTTCTCGACGTACTGGCCGAAATCGAGGGGGCTCTTGATTTCGCCGAAGATCTTCCGGAACTCGAGCCCGGGAATCTCCTCGGCGAGATTAGCAGAATCAAGGTCCTCATCGAGTCCCTCATCACCCGTGGTTCCCAGGCCAAAACAGGAGACATCGTACCGGCGGTCGCCATCCTCGGGAGGCCAAATGCCGGCAAATCGACGCTCTTCAACGCTCTTCTGGGGATGGATCGCGCCATTGTGACGGAAATCCCGGGTACCACACGCGACGCCATCTCCGAAATCGTCGAGTGGCACGGGTATAGAGTTCGCCTGGTCGATACGGCCGGGCTTCGGGATTCAGTGGATCGCGTGGAGCGGATAGGGGTCGAGGTCGCCCGCGACACCGCCTCGTCAGCAGACCTGGTTCTGTACCTCGTCGATGGAAGTGAGCCGCCAGCAAGAGACGACCTCGAGTGCCTGGGCTCACTTCCTCGAGAAAGGGTCCTTGTCGTGAGGACCAAGAGCGATCTGGGTTCCGTTTCCTCGGAACTTGGAGACTGCACAGTCTCGGCACTCACGGGGAAGGGTTTGCGTTCTCTTGAAAGAGAGATCCAGGAAAGGCTCCATCTAAACGAGAAAGAGACGGTGTTCCTGGTGCTCGAACGTCAGCGAGAAGCGCTGATCAGAGCAGATTCCCTTCTCGAGAAGATCACCTCGCGGGAAATCCCCGAAAGCGGTGAATTGTGGTCTCTCGTGATTCGAGAAGCCCTCATGCGGCTGGGCGAAATCACCGGCGAAACAGCCACGGAGGATCTCCTGGACCGGATTTTCTCGAAATTCTGCGTCGGCAAGTAAGACGGAAGTCAGCTCAGTCCGAACTTCCTATCGTATTCAGCGAGTTTCAGGGCAAGATGGAAGGCCGCAGACTCTCCTGCCGTGGCGGCCTGGACCCAGACCACTTCATCCTTGATGGGAGAACCGGGATCCTGATGATGTCGAAGAGGGGTGTGGCTGCAACCGTCTCTCCCCCCATCGTCAGCGCTTCCTGGCGTAAGGCCTCGGACGCGCGGTACCCAATGGGAAGGAGAAGGAGACGAGGAGCGGATGGTTCTCTGAGGAACGCTCTGGCTTCTTTCTGGAGTTCGTCGCTCTTCAAGCCTGACTCCGCGTACCAGCCAGGGTGACGCTCCATCTCCCCCGGGAAGTACCGGACGCTGTCCTTTACACCTTGTCTTTCAAACCAGTACCGGATCTCTGGTCCCCAGATTCCCGCGACTCCGAGTCCATGCCGGTTCTTTACCGCGGGGACCAGTTGCTCCGCCAGTTGCTGGATGGGAAGGGGACGCGTCCAGGAGGGCAAGGCGGAGAGGAGGGAAGCCAGCAAGAGAGCGGAGAGGAGGCTGACAGTTCTGAGGCCGAGCGAGGCCAGTGTGAGGAACACGAGCGGAAGGAATGCGATGGCCGTGCGCTCGGGCAGGAGGATCTCCGGCCGGATGGCCGACCCTGCGAGAAGAAGCACGAGACCAATCAGGACGGCGCCCGCAGCTTGAGGCAGAACCTGCTTGCGCAGAAAGAAGGAAAGTCCGAGAACACTCGTGGCAAGGAGCAGCAAGACCGTGGAGAACCCGGCACTCACCGGGACACCCAGGATCACATTTGTCAGTACGGTGCCAGCTTTTGACGCGAAGGGTTCTGCTTGTTCCCACTCCATTGCTGCGCGAGGCTGCTTCAAGAGGACGGGAATCCAGGGTGCCGCCAGAGTGGCGGCCGCGGCGGCAGCCAGGATCCAAAGAGTGAGCCGTTCTCTGTAACGCAGGGTGAAAGCCAGAAGAATGCCGCCGAGAACGAAGAGCGTCAGGTAATGACTCAGAAACGCCATCGTAATGACGGTTCCCAGGGCAAGGGCCGTGAGCCGTCCACCCTCTCTTGAGAGTTTTACAGAAAGGGCCGCCGCCACGAGGCAAAGGAGAGAGGACCATGCGTAGGCACGGCCTTCTGCCGCGTAACCTGCCGCGAGAGGAGAGAGGGAAAAGAGCACGGAGGCTCCCCACCCGGCAGCAGGATTCCCCATGTCTCGTCCAAGGCGAACGAGGAGGGGAATGGTCACGAGGGAAGCGAGAAGCGATGGCAGCCGCACGATGATGTCCCATGAACCAGGCTGGGGGAATGGGAAGAGGAAGAGTTTTGTAAGGAGATAGTGCAGCGGGGGGCCAGAATCGAGTGCCAGAGCCCGGAACGTCTCGCCGGGGCTCAGCCGGACGAGCCACAGGGTGTAGATCTCGTCAGCCCAGAGAGGTTTGGAGAAGAAGAGGTAAATGCGGGTAGCTGCCCCGAAGAAGATCAGGCCGGCCGCGAGGATCTTCGCGAGGACGCCGGACTGGAAAGGGGACTCCTTCCGCCCTTGCCGGATCCTGAGATCCATCACCCGAAAACCGAGTCCAAATACGCGGAATTCCCCTGCCGGGACTTGCCGTAAGGACGGCTGCGTGATATTTTCCCCGTCCCTTCGGGGATTCTGGCGCGTTCGTCTAGCGGTCCAGGACGCCGCCCTCTCACGGCGGTAACACGGGTTCGAGTCCCGTACGCGCTACCAGAAACCCGCCTCCCTAAAAACAGCACGTTAGCGACCTGTAACGCGGCCTCTGGAGGTTTCGCCTACTTTGGTTTCATCGGGGTGGAAAACTCCTTCTTCCCGTTTTCATTGAGATCGTAGAGTTCGCCGCCTTCAGGGCTATGACCGGACCAGGTAAACAAACCCTGAGCACGCAGAGACCGGAACGCCTTGATGTAGTCGTTGCCGCTAAACGAGACGTTTGTTCTCGGGGCCAGGATCGTGCCATTGTGAACTCGAAGCCTGCCATCATAGAAAGCACACTTCAAAATATCTCTCTCGAGAGATGAATGTTCTGCCATCGCTTCTATTCTCTCTTAACCAGCTCTCACCCGCCACATGTCTGGCGAGTCTGGCCGTTGTTTGCCGGTCCCTGTACATTCGTGGGAACTGTTTTCCTTCTCCCCAAAACAGTCTCTCTTTCAGTTCGTCCGGACAGCCGGAAGCGCCTCTTTGGAAACATAACGGAACACCCCGCGGCCGATGGTGGCAAGAAGAAGGCCGTCGTTGGAATGCGGGTCCCCGGTCCAGCCAGAAATGGTGAGCCCACTTTCTGGTGGGACGAGGAAGACCGCCTCCTCGGGTCGCGAGTCCTTTCTGAAGACCAGAAAGCCGTTTTCCGGGTCAATCGAAAGCCCGAGCATCAAGGCCTTGGGACGAACCAGCGTCACCGGCGTGCGGCCAAACCCCCCCTGGAGTTTCTGGAGTCTTGATGGATCCGGGCGGGGCAATCCCCGGCGCAACGTCCAGTCCTTTCCGTCCCAGAAATAGGGGAGGCCTTGTATCTCGGCCGTCAAGCTGATTTTGTTGATCTCGGGCAGAAAGACTTCCTGGATGGATTCCACGGGAATCGTGACCGTCCCCATCCGCTCCCAGCGGCTCCCGCGGTCTCTGGAGGAATACACGCCGTTGACGGTGGCCGCCACGATGAGTCCGTCGCGTGTGGAAAGGAGTCCGCGAACGGCCGGAGACAGGACCCGCCGGAACGGGGCGTCAGCCGTCTGCGCCGAAAAGAGCCCGTCTGGAGTTCCGGCAAAGAGTTGTTCTTCCAGTGACGTGAGAGACAGGACGGTCGAGACGGGATGATTCGCGAGCCGGGTCGCTTCGCCCGACCGAGTATCCAGTTCCCACAGGCCACCGCTCTTGCCATCAGCCGCGCGCGCAAGGACGGTTCTGCCGGATTGCGTGCGCGTTACCGCGGAGACCCGTGCCTCGGAAATCCCGGAACTTGCGGGCCGAAACGTGATGCCGCCATCCGTGCTGCGTAAAATTCCCTCGGCCTCGGTGGCGAGGATGACGATGGCTGGGTTCTTCGGATCAAAGAGAATCCCGTTCACCACGATATCTGGAACGAGGAGATCAAAGTTCTTTCCCAGATTGCGGGTTTCGAAAAGGCCCCCCGTCGTTCCCACGAGGACACGTGCCGGGCTCGCCGGGTCCCTTCTGACGACGTGGGCCCTTCTATCTATCAGCCCCTCGCGAAACCGGATCCAGCTCCTGGCTCCATCGGTGCTGCGGTACACCCAGCCGCAGGTTGACGCCCACATGTCCAGAGGGTCCGAACTCGAAAAATCAATCGAAAAAACCTCCGTGTCCTCGACCATTCCCCCGGCGATTCGTTGCCAGGACCGGCCCAGATCCGCCGAGCGAAACGGGTGGCGCGACGACCCCGTCAGAAGAATGCCAGGTTCCAGCGGGTGGAACGCCAGGAAGGAGAGAGTGGCTCCACGGCTCAGTTGGGGACCGGTCACTTTCCAGGAGGCCCCCTGGTCGGTGGAGATTTCGATGAGCGGGCCCCCCGCAACGGCAATCACTCTTTTCCCGTTCACCACCGTTACGGCCACGGCCTTTGCTCCGGGCCGGTCTTCCCACCTGCGAATCTGCTGGAAGGTCTCGCCTCCGTCGTCCGAGCGGACCAGCAACCCGCCCTTCACAATACCTGTCAAACCAGCCCACAGCACCCCGGGAGTCACTGGGTCGGGAACGAGAGCCGTGACGGCGTATCCAGGGAAAGGCGCCCCGCCCTTTCGTAACCGCCAGGTCTCTCCCCCGTCGGTCGAGCGGTAAATGCTGCCGTGAGCGGTTCCTCCATAAAAGACACCGATCCTGCCATCAACGGCGATGGAACGAACCTCGGCCCCTGGCAGGGCGTAACGAAGCCAATACCCAGAGGCAGAAGCCGGAGCCTCAGATCCCAGAAAAATGACCAAAAATGCCAGAAAGAAGTGCTTCCGGCCGCTCACCGTGCGCCTCAACAACTCACTCCGAGGACGAAGCCGCCGCTCCCCCGCTCTTGGCCGCCGGCGCTGGAGTTTCACTCTTCCCTTCAGCCTTCGTTTCGGTCCCTTTCTCTTTCGACTCCTTTTCCGGTTTTGTTGCCTCCGCGCTTTTTGATTCACCGCCCTTGCGACCGTAATCACTCACGTACCAGCCCGAACCCTTGAACTGAACCGCGGGCGGGGAAAGGAGGCGTTTCAGGGGGCCTCCGCATGATTCACAGACCGAAAGCGGGGGTTCGGAGAAGCTCTGGATGACCTCTGTTTTTTTGAGACAGGACTCACATTGATATTCGTAAAGTGGCATCGATATTTGACCTCAACCGGAGTTTCTCACTGTTCTGGAGAGTAATCTCCGCCGCTCGTTTTCCACTGGATCTTTCGAATGCTGCGCGAGGCGTCTTTTCGGTTGATCAGCTTCAGCGCGAAAAAAGCGTAGACCAGGCGGGCATTTTGGAATGCGTCCCCGGGGCCAAGCGCCAGTATTTCCTTGAACGTACGGGTGCCGTCAACTTGGTGGAGGTAGGCCACTTCTTTTGGGGTGAGGTCCAAGTCTTCCAAGCTCTGATTTTGAAAATTTGGGACGAGCACCGTCACCGAGGGCCCGAGAAGGTTGACGAGACGCTTCACGTTTTCGTTTCTGACAGCCTTGATCCCTTCCAGGATCATCTGGCGGGTGGGGATGCTGAGTTTGATCAGTTCATCTGTCTTGTACTGGCCGACGCTGAAGGTCACCTTCCCATCTTCCCAGTTGAAGACCGAGTAGACGATCTCTTTCACCTGAGTCTTTACGACAGAGAAGAGGTCTTCCTTCGTGAGGATTCCCATCTCCACGAGAACATCGCCGTGCCGTTTGCTGCCAGAACTCTCCAGGAGGATTTCTACCGACTGGTCGAACTCCTCCTGAGTCAGGCGAGCCGTGCGCAGAAGGTAATTGCCCAAGGAATCCTCCCGGTCACCCGACGTGGCGAAGATGACATCACCGTCCCAGATAAAGATCTTCTTCTCGATCCCGTCACGCAGGGCGGACACGACTCCTGGTACCTTGTAATGGTGGACTGTCTGGAGGACCTCGGAAATAGGAGTCGTGGCGAGGTCACCCCGGAACTCGAAACGCGGATCCGGCACCCCCAAATTTTACGTTCGACTTGGCCCAAGGAACACGCTGATACGATTCTTTCTTTCAAGGAAAGGATTCGTGACGATGCGAAAGCGAGTCGTGGTAACGGGTATCGGGTCAATCAGCCCTCTCGGGTTGTCCCGGGTTGATTTTCTCGAGGGGTTGAAGCAGGGCAGGTCTGGGGTGAGGCGGATCAGCCTTTTCGATCCGGCCGGCCTCCCCGTCGGGATCGCCGGGGAAGTGCCGGGGTTTGATGCATCCAAAGTCATGCCAGGGAAAGACTTGCGGCATGTGTCCCGGGTTGTGCCGCTGTGTCTTTCGGCTGCTTCCGAAGCCTTTTCTCATGCGGGAATCGATCCCGGGAGTCTCTCTCTTTCCGAGCGCCGGAGAATCGGCGTTCTCACCGGATCCGGCGGCGGGCCCGTCGAATTCTTCGAGAAGATGTATGGCCACTATTTTCGGGGGGATCTGAAGAAGGCTTCCGTTTATTCGATCCCGACCGGGACGATTGGCACCCTCTCGTCGGAGATTTCCATGCGGTTTGGCCTGAAGGGGCCTTCCCATGTTGTTTCAACCGGGTGTACCTCTTCCGTGGATGCCCTCTCGTACGCAGCTCGCTCCATTGCCCACGGTGAGCGGGAGATGATCCTTGCCGGAGGGGCTGACGCTGTTATCACGCCTGGGATCATGACGGGCTTCGGACTGATGCAGATACTCGCCTCCTCGCGCCAGGACCAGCCGGCAACGGCCAGCCGCCCCTTCGACGGCGAGCGTGACGGCTTCGTTCTGGGCGAAGGGGCCTGGTTCTTTGTTCTGGAGGAGTACGAACACGCGCGCGCACGAGGAGCCCAGCTCCATGGCGAACTCTTGGGGTACGCCGCCACGTGCGACGCTTATCACCGCGTGCGGCTCGATGAATCTGGAGAAGAACCCGCAAGGGCCATGGCCGAGGCCATCGCCGATGCCGGTCTTGCGCCTTCCGATGTCGGCTACATCCAGTACCATGGAACCGGGACGCAGCTGAACGACCGGATCGAGACCCGCGCGACGCGCCTGGCGCTCGGGCCCGTGGCGGAGCGAACGCCGGGAAGCTCCATCAAGAGCCAGATTGGCCACCCCCAGGGAGCCTCGGGAGCCGCTGGACTCGCGGCGACCCTCCTGGCTTTGAACGACGGGTTCCTCCCTCCGACCATCAACCTCGAAAACCCTGATCCAGACTGCGATCTGGATTACATCCCTCTGTCACCCCGCCCGGCGGAAGTGGAGTTTGCCCTCGTGAACGGCATCGCTTTTGGCTCGAAGAACTCGGCTCTCGTTGTCCGGACGGGAAGGGCTCTCTCGGCATGACCCTCTTTGAGATCCCCCATCGGATTCCCTCCGAGGAAATTCTGGACGCCGGCATTCCTCCTGAGGAGGCGGAACGGAGCTTGAGGGACATCGAATGGGCCCACCGCAATCTGGGGGGACGGCGGCTCATGAAAAAGACGTTCCTTCCGTTCCTGCTTTCCTTGCCAGCGGCGAGGCTGGAGCTTCTCGATCTTGGCTGCGGGTCGGGTCACGTTTCGCTCGACCTCGAGGCGCGTCTTGCCAGCGCCGGGAAGAGTGGGCGAGTACATGGTTTGGACCGTGCGGCGGCCCACGTCCGTCTTGGCCGGCGCGGGACGTCCCTGTGCGGTGATGCGTTTCGCCTCCCCTTCGCGGACCAGAGCCTCGATGTTGTCTTTTCGGCGCTCTTTGTCCACCACTTCTCCCCGGATGAACTCGCCCGCCTCGTCTCCGAGATGGCCCGGGTCGCCCGGCTTGGCGTGGCCGCATTCGATGTTTCCCGTACCTATCTGGCTCTCGGCCTTGTCTCCGTCGTGGGCCCTCTCGTTTTTCAGAGCCCCGTGACGGTTTGGGATGCGAAGGCTTCGGTGAGGCAGGCCTACACGCTGGAGGAACTCGAATCGGTGCTCTCCCCCCTTCTTCCGGGTGTTCAAGTGGAGCCATCTGGTCTTTTGGCGATCAGCGCGATCTGGCGGAGGCCTTCGGTTTGAAGAACGCCGATGTGGTCGTCATTGGTGGAAGTCTCGCAGGTTCTGCCGCGGCTTTTGCCCTGGCCAGGCGAGGACTGGATGTTGTTGTCCTGGAGAAATCACGTTTCCCCAGGCCGAAGATCTGTGGTGAGTACCTCTCCTCCGAGGCTCACCCCGTCCTTGTGAGGATGGGGGTGCTCGAGGACATTCGCGCGCGGGGCGCGGAGACGATCAGTTCGTTTTCAGCGGTGAGGGCTGACGGAAAAGGAGTGACGGCTCCCCTGCCAGAGCCCGTTCTCTCTGTTTCCAGAGAGCTTCTGGACGAGGCTGTTGCGCGCCGCGCGGCTGAGGCTGGAGCCGAAATCCGTTTTGAAGAGACAGTGACGGCGATCTCTGGCTCTCTTCCTTCTGGGTTTGAAACGCGGTCTTCCAGGGGGAAGTACCGGAGCCGGGTTGTGATTGGAGCCTGGGGGCGTTATTCGCCGCTGGACGGAAAGCTCGGGCGGTCCTTCTTCCGAAAGGAGCCCACGCTTTTCGGATTCAAGAAGCATCTCGAGGGAGAGAGCGGGTTCCTGAAAGACCGGGTCATCTTGCACCTCTTTCCTGGCGGCTATCTCGGTTTATCCCGGGTCGAGGGCGGGGTTGTGAACCTGGCTTCACTGACGGTGCCCGGGATCGCGAAAGAGGCCCACCACGATTTCGAGAGGCTGCTCCGGAGGCTGGAGGATGCCAATCCTGTGCTGGCCGCGGACCTTCGTGGCCTAAGACCAAAGCCAGGGCCGGTCTTGTTGAGCGAGCCGGTGCATCTTGGGCCGCGAGATCCGGTGGCCCTGGATGTCTTACTGGCCGGGGATGCGGCCGGAGTGCTCGACCCCTACACGGGTGCGGGCATGTCCGCGGCGCTCGTGACGGGAGAGGCGGTGGCGGGACCTGTTTCGGAGTTTTTGGCTGGCCGTGTGAGCGCCCGCCTGCTCCAGGAGGTGTACCGGAAGAAGTACGCCGGCATCATGAGGGGGAGGTTTTTCTTTTCGCGTCTTTTCCGTCCGGCGTTTGTTTCCGAATGGGCCTCCCAGATTCTCCTGCCCGCCGGGGCTCCCCTTGCCAGGCTGGCTGTCCGGCTCACACGCGTCAAGCCGGCGTGAGGGAGCCTCTTGACCTCATTATTTGGGTTTCTTTTCCGGTGAGCGATTTTCCGGCTTGATCTGGGGTCCTGTTTCGATGGGACCCTGGATCGTGGCGCCTTCCTCAACGACGAGGGAGGGGGTGTGTAGTTCGGCGAAGATTCTGGCTCCGGTGTGGATCTCCATCCGTTCCGAAGCGTGGGCCACTCCGCGGAACGTTCCCGAGATGGAAAGGCGGCCAACGCGGATCTCCCCTTCGATGGTGGCGGAATCTCCGACGATCAGCTCATTTGCCGAGATGATGCTTCCCTTGAGTTCCCCGTCGATTCGGAAGACGTCGTCGAAAGTGATGTTCCCCTCGACGCGGGCGCCCTTGTCGATGAAACCGTTCAGGACGTTGTTCCCTTTTCTCATCCGTCTTCTCCCACGATTTTCTCGAAGAGCCCGATGAGTTGCTGTTCGGAATAGAAAGAGATTTTGATCTCGCCCCCCTTCTTTTTTCTGAGAATTTCGACTCTGGTGGCGAGGGCGCGCTGGAGGCGCTGTTCAGCGTCCTTGGTGTGGGGGTCCTTGACGGGTTTGGCGGGGTCCTGCCTGGTTTCTCCGAGCATCTCGGCGACGCGGGCCTCGGTCATTCGGACGGAGAGGCCTTTCTGGGTGATTTCCTTGGTCAGGGTTTCCTGGTCGGCGGCGGAAGGGAGCATGAGGAGGGCGCGGGCGTGTCCGGCGGTGAGTTGTCCTTCCTCGAGCGCGGCCTTGACGGTGGCGGGGAGCTTGAGGAGCCGGAGCGTATTGGCGATGGTCGCGCGGTCCTTGCCGACACGCTGCGCGATGTCCTCCTGTGTCATGCCGAGTTCGTCGCGAAGCTGGCGGTAGGCGTCCGCTTCCTCGAGCGGGGTGAGGTCTTCTCTCTGGATATTCTCGACGAGTGCGAGGAGGAGGTGGTCGCGGTCTTCGAGACCATCTCGAACGAGGACGGGGATTTCCGAGAGGCCGGCCAGCCTGGCGGCCCGGAAGCGGCGTTCTCCCGCCAGGATTCTGTAACGAGTTCCATTTTTTGTGACGAGGATGGGCTGGAGAATACCGGCGGACTTGATCGACTCGGCCAGTTCGGTGAGACCAGCGTCCGCGAAGCGTTTGCGGGGTTGCCGGTGGCCGGCGTCGATCTGGTCGACGGGGAGGATGTGAACTTGCTGCCCCGCCGGGGGGATTTCGGAGGCGCGGCTGGCGGGAATGAGGGCCGAAAGGCCTCGTCCGAGTGCGGGTTTTTTGATCATGCCGGGCCTCCGGGGCTCGATTCGGCCGGGCGGGCCGTGCGGGTCAAGAGTTCGCGGGCGATGGCGAGGTAAGCCTCGGCCCCCTTGGACTTGATGTCGTAGTGGAAGATCGGTTTTCCGTAGGAGGGGGCTTCCCCGAGCCGGACGTTTCGGGGAACGACCTGGGAGAAGAGCTGGGTCCCGAAATAACTCCGGATGTCCTCCAGCACCTGGCGGGAGAGGTTGGTCCGTTCGTCCCACATGGTTGCGAGGATCCCGGCGATGACCAGTTCGGGGTTGAGGTTTTTTTGCACGCGTTCGATGGTGGCCAGGAGTTCGGACACGCCCTCGAGGGCAAAGTACTCGCACTGGATGGGGATGAGAACGCCCCCGGCGGCCGTGAGGGCATTGACCGTGAGGAGGCCTAGGGACGGGGGGCAGTCTATGAAGATGTAGTCAAAGCCGTTCCGGGCGCCGTTGATCCGGTGTTTAAGGTGGTACTCGCGTTCGTCGGCCGTGACGAGTTCCACTTCCGCTCCCACGAGGTCCCTGTTGGCCGGGATGATGTGGAGGTTGTGGACGGCCGTGGGACGAACGGTGCTCTCGAGAGAACCGTCTCCCGTGAGCCAGTCGTAAGCCGTGGGGCCCAGGTTGGACTTGTCGAACCCGAGTCCTCCGGTTGAGTTCCCCTGTGGATCGAAATCGACAAGGAGGACCTTCTTTTCGAGGATTGCGAGCGCCGAAGCGAGACTGATGGCGGTCGTTGTCTTGCCGACACCACCCTTTTGGTTGGCGATGGCGAAGACGTGAGCGCCGGGGGCGGAAGAGGAATGTTTCACGTGAAACATCGACACGGGCGGATCTTAACGGAGTTCGGATCCGGTCTGGCATCTTCTGACGGGTGAACGGGTTCCCGATGGGGCCGGGCGGGGAGGCTCAGCGCCCTTTTCGCCCGGCCCTTCGGTGAGCCATCGCCGAATGTTTCACGTGAAACACTCCTGCTCCACTCCGCAGTGTCCCTTCCTCGAGAAGAGCGCAAAAAACCGCATCCTCCTCTTCTCCCCAGTCATAGAATGAAATCCATCAAGCACCCGAAAGGAGTGGCCAGCACTCAGGCCGGCTGGCGAAAGAGGATATGTGGGTCATCACGAAGAACGACATCGCTCGGATCGACGAGACTCTCCGGTTCATCGCGGATGTTCCTCTGGTTCCCAAACAAATGAGGACCGCCGTGTCCACGTTTGTGAACGACTTCGTGGCCGGAAAACTCCCTACCGGGACCAGCAAGAAAGACATACAGGCCTTCTCGCGGCAGATGTCCATGGCCAAGGTCTCGCACTCGGGGAACGTCGAGCAACGCGCCGTCCGGCGAGCCATCCATTTGCTCTGGGAAGCCATGGGCAATCACGTGCGCGCCGAACAATCGAAATTCACCGCCGCCAACGATCTTACTTACGACTACAAACGCTCCATGGAGAAAGCCTGGCTGACGGCTGAAGCCAAGACCGGCGGCACCATCGGACACCGGTGGGTTTTCGAGAATGGCCTCAAACTCCACCCGAAGGCCTTTCTGACCTGGAACGTCATCGCCATCCGGGGTGGAACAAAAGTGGACACGGCGCACGGAAACCAGAACGTCCAGTCCTTCGTCTTCTCTTTCGATCCCGCGAACGACCGCTACGTCATCCAGGCGGGAGGCAGCGGTTACGCGTTCCAGGCCGTCAGCGTGGTCCCCATTCACTGGGCCGACGTCGAAGACCGGGGACATGTCGAGGACAGAGGGTCCTTCGCGAAGATCCGGGGTACGGCGCTGGAAGGCGCCGGTGTGATGGTCACGACGCAGTTCACCGGTTGTACCTTCTGCATCAAGACAGCGGCCACGATTCTCACCGCTCACCTCAGCCCGAGCTTGCCTTCTCACCCCTACCCGCTCAGCAATGGAACCAAACTGGCGATGCAACTCGCCGGCCGGCAGGAAGGAGTCACGAAGGGGGATTTCAAGGACTCCGGGACCGGTCCCTTCCAGGTCTACGGTAAGGGTTTTTCGACAATCCCCGGGCACGTCACGGGCTACAGTTCCAAGATCCAGGGAGGAGGAAAGAGCTGCATGCACCTGATCGGGTTCCTCAGGTCCGACGGCCGGTGGAAGATCTACACACAAGAGTACATAGACGGCCAAATCAAAAAGGCCAAACGCGTCTATCCGTCCTGACCGCTCCCCCGGTACGAAAACCACACCCTCCCACGCAGAGTCGCGTCCCTGAACCGGCACCTCCAAATTTCTGGCACACCTTCTCACCCTTCACCCTTCGCCCGGCGCGAAGCGGTGCCCCCCTTCTGATACGCTGCGCGAGAGGGGAGGAGCGGCCACCCAAGAAGCGTGCCCCCCTCCCCTATTCGATCCATGCGGCCTCACATCGCCTATCACTTCCCTTCTTGATATCCGCTCGCGCAGGGCGAGGAAGGATGGACCCCGGGCCAGTCTTTACCATCCCCTTTTCTTTCTAGGGGCAGTACCTAATGAACAGAGAACCCGGGACCTTTTCTCCAATGGTCTCTAGAATCACCGTCAACGCCGATCCCCCGTCTCAAGGAGGACGCACCCATGGAACGACGTATCGTCGATGTCGATGAGCGGCTCCCGCTTCTTACAACCCTCCCGCTTTCCCTCCAGCATCTATTTGCGATGTTCGGGGCAACGGTTCTCGTGCCGTTTCTCTTCAAGGTCAATCCCGCGACATCCCTTTTGCTCAACGGGATCGGGACCCTCGTTTATCTCGCAGTGTGCCGCGGGAAGGTCCCCGCCTACCTCGGTTCGAGTTTCGCCTTCATCTCCCCCGTTTTCGCTGTCATGGCACACCCTGAGTTCGGAGGTTATGCCGCGGCACAGGGGGGCTTCATCGTCTTCGGGCTCTTTTTCATCCTGATCTCCCAGATCGTCCGCGTGGCCGGAACCAGGTGGCTCGATATCGTCTTTCCTCCTGCCGCAATGGGGGCCATCGTCGCCGTCATCGGTCTGGAACTGGCTCCCGTCGCGGCCAGCATGGCCGCGCTCACGGGCGAAGGGGCCACTCAGCCCGGCCGCCATCTGGCGGTGATGGTTGCCCTCGTGACACTCGCTGTCACCGTTTTTGGCTCCATCCTCTTTCGCGGATTCCTCGCGGTCATTCCTGTTCTTGTGGGCGTGGTCACTGGTTACGCGACAGCCCTTTCCCTGGGCATCGTGGACCTCTCCCCCGTTGCCAGCGCTCCCTGGTTCGAAATCCCCCATTTCTACGCACCCAAATTTGTGCCCGAGGCAATCTTGATGATCCTTCCGGCTGGCCTCGTCGTTCTGGCGGAACACATCGGCCATCTCGTGGTAACCGGAAATGTCGTTGGCCGCGACTTCATCAAGGATCCCGGACTCCACCGCTCTCTCCTCGGGGATGGCCTTTCCAATCTCCTCTCAGGCTTTGCGGGAGCCACCCCGAACACGACCTACGGCGAGAATATCGGCGTTCTGGCCATCACCCGCGTCTTCAGCGTCTGGGTCATCGCGGGTGCCGCCCTCCTCGCCGTCGCCGTCTCCTTCCTCGGAAAAGTCGCAGCTCTCATCAGGAGTATCCCGTCCCCCGTGATGGGCGGCGTTTGCATCCTGCTCTTCGGCGTGATCGCCGCGGCCGGGATCCGAATGCTCGTCGAGAAGAAGGTCGACTACACGAAGCCGCGTAATCTCGTTCTGACATCGGTTGTCCTTGTCACGGGCGTCAGCGGCGCAACCGTTAAACTCGGGGCCGTTGAACTCAAGGGCATGGCCCTGGGCACCGTGGTCGCCATTTCCCTCAGCATTCTCTTCGCGCTCTTCGACCACCTTGGCTGGAGCAATGAGGAAAGAGGGCCCGCATCAGCTCCGCCACGGAAATGAGACAGCGGCACGGTAACCCTGTGCGACGGAGATCTCCACGAGCCGCCATGAGCCGCCCTCAAAGCGATGCAGCACCCATTCGCCGGAGCAAGGCGCCGTCGCGTAAGAGAGATCAACTCTCTTCAGACCAGTCATGAGACCAAGCCCTGTGGCTTTCAAGAGTGACTCCTTGAGGGTCCATGTGCGGTAGAAGAAATCCTGCCGCCCGGACGGCCCGGCTCTCTCGAAAGCCTCGAGTTCGCCAGGCGACATGAAGGCCGTGGCCGTATCGTGTCCAGCAAGGCCGACACGCTCGATATCCACGCCAACGGGCACGTCGTGGGTCGCACACAGAACCCACTCGCCCGAATGGGAGAGATTGAAATGGATGTCAGGCGGGACTCCCGCGAGAACCGGCTTTCCGTGAGGGGAAAGTGTGAACTCCCACTCCTTGCTCTCTCGCCCCGTCAAGCTGGCCAGTTCCTTCTCGAGAAGCCATCCGGCCAGAAGACAGCGGGCCGCATCAACGGGCCGGAAGTACTTGGCGGCGCGGTCCTTCCGCTCGGGACGCGCCCCTGGAAGAAGGAACGAAACGATATCCAGAGCCTTCTCTTTGGCAAATGTCACGCCCGAGACTCTGGGAAGGCCGTCTCTCGCAAGCAGGATTCGGGAGAAAAACATCCTGTACGCCCTCCAGTGAAGCGTGGCTCCGGGGATAGGAGATCATAAGGACAGTTCCAGTAGAAACCGTGCCAAATCCCCCGGCCATCGCTGCCCGGCCGGTACCGGTCTAGAATGAGAATCACCAGAAGAGGGGCGATGCCGGGCCTCGTCAGGCCTGGCTGGAGGTGACACTGTGAGTCCATTCCCGTCCACGCTTTATCCGCTCTCTCATCCTCAGCTTCGCGAACTCGTGACCGAGGAGACGCATCCCGGGACGGGCTTTGCCAACATCCCATTCACTGTCCGGCTGGAGGGCCCGGACTTTGAGAAGCTCGAGATAGCCATTCACCGCGCTCTCGAGCGTCACGATGGACTTCGCACACGCTTTGTCGCGGATGGATTCGAGTGGAAGCAGTACATCCTTGCTTTCAGGCCAAGACCTCTCGAAATTCTGGATTTCTCGGGCGCGGGGGGCCAGGCTCGGTGGGATGCCTGGTTAAAAGACGCCGTCGACCGCCCTATCCCGTGGAAAGACGCGGATCTCTTCCGTTTTGTCCTTCTGAAGTTCGGTCCCTCCGACGGAGGGTTCTTTCTCAACATCCACCACGCCATCCTCGACGGCTGGGCGGTCAGACTTCTCATCGAGGAAATCCTCGCTGACTACCGGCGCCTCGTCGAAAACAACACGTTTGCTGTCGAAAACAGATCCGCATACCTCGATTACCTCGGGGCTGAAAAGGCCTACCTCGCTTCTCCCGATGCCAGCACCGACCGGGACTTCTGGCTGAAGGCTCTGGAAAAGCCCGGAGAAGACCTGGTGTTCCCATTTGCTCGTCAAAAAGAGAGCGACATCCTGGCCGATGTTCGCACTTTCACGGTGCCGGACGAGGCCGCATCCCAGATCCGGTCTTACTGTGAGAGCAACCGGTCGAGTTTCTACCGCCTCGCCCTTGCGGCATCCTTTATCTATGCCTCCCGCGTGACGGGGAACCAGGACATCATCATCGGAGTTCTCACGCACAACAGGCAGTCGGAACGAGACAAGTCCACCGTGGGCATGTACGTGAACGCCTTGCCCTTGCGCTGCAAGGTCGATCAGCTGGAACGTGCCGGAGACCTCGCCCGCCGCCTGGATGGAGATTTGCGAACCATCCTGAAAAAGCACTCCCGGTATCCAATTGACCTCATTTCCAAGGACCTCAGGGAGAGAGACGGAAAGGTTCCGGGCTTCCTCAACTTCATCCTGGCGGGCCAGGATTTCCGGATCGAGGGCGCCGATGTCAGGTATCACCACGCTCTTTCCGAACAACCCCCCTTCTCTCTCGTTGTCAACGTCATGGTGACGGGAGGGGCGAAGGAAACCCTGGAATTGCAGTTCACCTCTCCCAAAGGGCTGTTCACCGCGGACGACGCCGCGCGAATGAACGGGCACCTGGTGTCATTGATTCAGGACGTCATGAAAAGCCCCGAAAAGAGCGTGGCCGGCCTCGAGATGTTGCCCGGGGAAGAGCGGACGCGCCTCCTGGACGGTTTCACGGGTGTCAGGGACGTCCTTCCGGGGGATGGAACCGTCATCGACCTCATCCGGGAACGCGTCGCCGCGCAACCTGACCACATCGCCCTCGTTTATGAAGAACACACCCTGACCTATCGGGAACTGGATGAAAAGACGGACCGCTTGGCCGTCCACCTGCAGGGTATGGGCCTTGGTCCAGAGCGGATTGCCGGCATCCTGGTCGAACCTTCGCTCGAAATGTTCGTCGGGGCCATAGCGGCGCTGAAAGCGGGCGCCGCCTACCTCCCCATCGATGCCAAGTACAACGGCGAGCGCGTGCGGTTCATGCTGGAAGACAGCAAGGCGATGGTGCTCCTGACGCATCGTGAACTGGGCGCGCCGTACGCGGACTTCGGCGGGGCCGTCCTCGATCTTCTGGACCCGTCGCTCTACGAAGGCCCGGGAAAGCCTGCGACGCTTCACGGACAGTCGAATCTGGCCTATGTGATCTACACATCGGGGTCGACGGGGAAACCGAAGGGAGTCTGTATCGAGCACCGGGCCCTCCTCAATCTCTCGCTCTTCATGGTTCGGGACCGAAAGCTCACTCCAGAAGACCGCTCCACGAAATTCGCCTCATTTGGCTTCGACGTCTCCATTGCCGAAATGTACGCGCCGCTCATGGCGGGTTGCACGATTCACGTGTTGACGAACGACGTCAAGCTGTCGCTCACGGCGCTCAATGACTATCTCGAGAAACACCGCATTACTTACGCCTTTTTGCCGACACAGTATGGCGAGCAGTTCATGCTCTCCGTGGACAACAGATCGCTCCGGACACTGGATGTGGCCGGCGAGAAGCTGCAGAGATTCGTTCCGAGGCGTTACGAACTCTTCAATTGTTACGGACCCACAGAGTTCACGGTCTATTCGACGCAATTCAAGGTCGTGAAGGACGAGGCGAATATTCCAATTGGCAAGCCGCTGGCCAATTGTGAGGCCTACATCGTGAACGAGCGAAACCAGCTCGCCCCGATAGGCGTTGCGGGCGAACTCTGTTTTGCCGGGGAGAACCTGGGAAGAGGCTATCTGAACCGTCCCGAATTGACGGCCGAGCGGTTCGTGGAGAATCCCTTCCGGCCGGGAACGAAGATGTACCGGACGGGCGACCTGGCGAAGTGGCGGGCGAATGGCGAGATCGAGTTCATTGGCCGGCGGGACTTCCAGGTCAAGATTCGCGGCTTCCGCATCGAACTCGGAGAAATCGAGCGCCAGATGCTGGGGATTCCGGGGGTTTGCGAGGCCGTTGTCGTCGACCTCACGGATTCTTCGGGCAACAAGTTCCTGTGCGGTTACTACTCTTCAGCGACGGATGTGTCTCCTGACGAGTTGCGCGAGGTTCTTGGCCGTCAGCTCCCAGATTACATGGTACCTGCCCAGCTCGTGAGGCTCGAGCGTCTCCCCCTGAATCCGAGTGGAAAGATCGACCGCAAGGCGCTTCCGAAGCCGGTTCTGCGTCTTGAACTCACGCCGCCCGCAAACGGTGTCGAGGAAGCCCTCGTCACGATCTGGAAAGACATTCTGAAACTCGAGGAAGTCGGGACGACGGACGACTTCTTTCAGATCGGGGGGCACTCGCTCAAGGCGGTCCAACTCCAGGCCCGCATCGCGGAGGCTTTCCACGTCGAGTTTGGGTTCAAGGAGATCCGGCAGGCAAAGACCATCCGGGCTCTTTCCCAACTCATCGTCAAGAGTGACAAGGTGAGGCTTGCCACGATCGAGAAGACGCCGGATGCCCGGGCTGTTTTGGCAACTCCTTCGCAGAGAAGGCTTTTCTTTGTCCAGCAACTGGAAGGAACCGGCACCACGTACAACCTGCCGCTCGTTATCCGGCTCGACGGGCCTCTTGACGAGAGAGGGATGAAGCTGGCGCTCGACACGCTCATCGAGAGACACGAGGCCCTCCGGACGAGCTTCACGCTCGAGAACGGTCAGCCTGTCCAGACTGTTCATCCCAGGATCCGGGTGAATGCCTTCATCGAGGATGCGGACGAATCACGGCTCGCTTCCATTGTTCGCGAGTTCGTGGAACCTTTTGATCTGACGAAGGCCCCGCTTCTTCGGGTCAAGCTCCTCCGGATGGGGCCTGATCGCCACGCGCTTCTCCTGGATGTACACCACTCTGTCTTTGACGGTTCCTCGATGGTCATCTTGCTGGACGAGTTGATGGAAATCTATGCCGGAAAGAGGCTCCCTCCCCTGCGGATCCAGTACCGGGACTATGCCGCCTGGCTTGACAGAATCCTGAATTCCTCGCTGATGGCAACGCAGGAGAAGTTCTGGCTGTCGATGTACCCAGACTCCGTTCCGGTTCTGGAACTGCCCACGGACTTCCCGCGTCCGGCCTTTTTGGACTCTCGCGGGGCGTACTGCTTTTCCAGGCTCGAACCAGAGCTGACGGAGCGGGTGAAGAAGCTCTCGGAAGCTCTCGACACGAGCCCCTATGTCGTTCTTCTCTCTGCGTACTTTGCCCTTCTTGCCAAGTATGCGGGCCAGGACGACATCGTTGTCGGAACGGGAACGGCGGGCCGAAACCACGTCGACACACAAAGGCTCATTGGCATGTTTGTGAACACGCTGCCCATTCGGGCCTTCCCCGAACCGGAAAAGAGCGTGAAACAGTTCATCCTCGAGGTAAATTCCCGTTTTCTCGATGCCTTCGAGAACCAGGACTATCCGTTCGAACGCCTTGTCGAGAAGCTGAATCTGAGGCGAGATACGAGCCGAACGCCGCTCTTTGACGCCGGCCTCGTCTACCAGAGCATGGGGTGGCACGGCGTTGAGGCCCGGGGAGTCCGGGCGCGGCTGGAACCCTTCAAACATGGCATCGCGCACACCGATTTGCTCCTCGAGGCCGTGGATGATGCGGACGGCAGCCTCGTTTTGAACTGGGAGTACAGAAAATGCCTGTTTCGGGAGGACACGATCTGGAGGCTCACCGGACACTATCTCCGGATCCTCACGAGTTTCTGTGAAAACCCTGACGTACAGTTGAAGAACATCTCCATGCTGTCCCCGGCCGAGGAAAAGCGCCTCCTCTTCGAGTTCAACCAGACGGATGCCGAATGGCCAAAAGAGAAAACGGCTCACCAGATCATCGAAGAGATGGCGGACCGTTTCCCGGACCGTGTTGCCGTCACGTTCGAGGAGGAGAACATCACCTACCGGGATCTCAACACGCGGGCAAACCAGCTTGCCCGGAGACTGCGGGACATGGGAGCCCGCCCGGACACACTGGTTGGGATCCTCCTGGACCGCGGCGCGGAGATGATCGTGGCCATGCTCGGTGTCTTGAAGTCTGGCGCGGGTTACTTGCCCATCATTCCCGAATACCCGCAGGATCGCATCGAATACATGCTCTCGGACAGCAAGGCGCCCATCCTGCTCAGCAGCGAGAACCTGAGGAGCAAGGCGGACGGATTCACCGGGACGTGGCTGAATGTTCACGATCCGGCGCTCCATGCGGGAGACTCTTCGAATCCCGAATGCGTTAACAAACCCTCGGACATCATTTACACCATTTACACGTCCGGCTCGACGGGCCGCCCGAAGGGCGTGATGCTCGAGCACCGCAATATCGTCCGGCTCTTCATAAACGACAGGCTGGACTATGAGCTGTCGGAGAAGGATGTCTGGAGCCTTTTCCACAGTTTCTCGTTCGACTTTTCTGTCTGGGAGATCTTCGGAGCACTTCTCCACGGTGGACGTGTTGTTGTCGTCCCGAAGAGTGTCGCGCTCGACCCGGCGCTCTTCGTTCTCCTCTGCAAGAAGGAAGGCGTCACGATTCTGAGCCAGACACCGGGTGCCTTCTACAACTTCATCGACGCTGATCTGAAGCGGAAGGACCAGGACCTTTCGATTCGGTATGTCACTTTCGGGGGCGAGGCGTTAAAGCCAGGCCTTCTCAGGGAATGGCATCACAAGTACCCGAAGGTGAAGCTCATCAACATGTACGGGATCACCGAGACGACGGTGCACGTCACCTTCAAGGAAATCGGGGACTACGAGATCGAGCACAACATCAGCAACATCGGGCGGCCGATCCCGACACTACGCACATACATCATGGATCCCAGTTTGAAGCTTCTGCCCGTGGGGGTGCCGGGTGAGATCTGCGTGGGCGGGGATGGCGTGGCCCGGGGTTACCTCGGGCTGAAAGAAAAGACGGCGGAGCGTTTCGTTCCAAACCCGTACCTTCCATGTGAGCGCATCTATCGGTCCGGCGACCTGGCGCGGCTCCTACCCGGCGGCGAGATGGAGTATCTCGGGCGAATCGACTTTCAGGTGAAGATCCGTGGCTTCCGGATTGAGCTGGGCGAGATAGAGAACCGTCTGATGTCCCATGAGGCCATTGACAAGGCCGTGGTGCTCGCGAAGGTTGTGAAGGGTGGAGACAAGCAGCTCGTCGCCTATTTCACGGCCACGTCGAAAGTAGAGACGGACAGCCTGAGGCAGCACCTGCGGGGAGCGCTTCCGGAGTACATGGTGCCCAGTTTCTTCGTCGAGATGAACGAATTCCCGCTCACCGTGAATGGGAAGGTCGACCGCAAGGCTCTTCCGGAGCCCCAAGTCGAGGTCGAATCGGGGAAGCTCGTCGAGGCGATTTCCGAGGCAGAAACCCTGATGCTCTCCGTTTGGAAGAAGGTGCTCGGGGTGGAGCAGATGGGTGTGACCGATGATTTCTTTGCGCTTGGCGGTCATTCCCTGCGCGCCGTTGCCCTCGTCTCGGAGCTACAGAAGAACTTCGAGGTCACAGTCAACGACGTCTTCGAGTGCCCGTCCGTGCGGCGCCTGTCGGGCAGAGTGAGGATGAAAGAGAAGAGTTCGCGAGACAGGATCTTCGACATCGTCCGGATGATCGAGGCGAGAAACGAACGGACGGCGAAGTGGATGGAGAGGCCGGACGTTCTCGCGGGGATGCGCCTGTACCAGAACAGGGTGAAAGCCTACGCCGAAAGAGACTACTCACGCACGAAGGCCTATCACGAAATCTTGCTGTCAGGACCGACAGGCTTTCTTGGCGCTTATCTTCTGCAGACCCTTCTCGAACAAAAGACGGCCCGCGTCACGGTCATCGTGCGGGGCAAGGGGCCCGCGGATGCCCGCGGGCGGCTCGAGGAGAAGGCGATCTACTACTTCGGAACCGGGTTTCTGGAGCGCTACAGGGACCGGCTCACGATTCTCTGCGGGGACCTTTCGAAGCCCAAGTTCGGGCTCGACGATGTCCGGTACCTCGAACTCGTGGAGAAGGTGGATTGCATCCTGCACCCCGCCGCCCTCGTCAAGCACTACGGCCACTACCAGGAGTTCTTTGATGCCAACGTTCAGGCTGTCAAGAATCTGATCTCATTCGCCAGGGCGGGCCGGCCAAAGGACTTTCATCACATCTCCACGCTTTCCGTGGCCGAGGGCAAGGCGGCGGACCGCGACCATGTCGTTTTGAGCGAGTTCGACACCGACCTCGGGCAGCGCACATCGAACTACTACGTGAGAAGCAAGTTCGAGGCGGAACTCGAGGTTCTGAAGGCGAGGGAGGAGGGGGTCAATGCAAACATTTACCGGGTTGGCAACATCAGCATCCACTCCCTGACGGGCCATTTGCAAGAAAACCTGGACGAGAACGCCTTCTACTTGCAGATGAAGGCCTTCATCAACCTCGGCGCCGTCCCCTCTGAAGACGACGAAGTGGAGTTCAGTTTCGTTGACCGGTTGAGCCATGCGATCGTGCTTCTCTTCGACCGTGAGGGGCTGCGCAACGAGACGTTCCACCTCTGGAACGCCCACATCCTCAAGCTCTCGGAGATCCTGCGGGAACCCGTGCTCGGTCTCCATGTGAAGCCGGTCACCCTGGCTGAGTTCGTCAAGTTCCTTCACACGCACTACGACCAGGCTGGGTTCCGCGAGCACATCGATGCCGTGATGCTTCACCGGGGGTACATGGGCGCGATCTCGAGCGGGGAAGAAGCGGGCGTCATGGAGACTGGGTTCACGATTCTGTCAGATAAGACACAGGCCATTCTGGCGAAGCTGGGGTTCCGGTGGCCTGAACTCGACCCGGCTGTCCTTACGCGGATGGCGGTGAGTGCTCTTCGGGAGAGGATGGCCTTTCTGGCGGAGACGCCGCTCTTCCGGGGTCTGCCGGAAGAGAACCTCGCGACGCTGGCCTCGATTGCCCGGCTTGCCTACGCCACCAGTGGAGATCTCGTGCAAGCCGAGGGAGAGCTGGGAGACGGGCTTCGTGTGCTGCTGGAGGGGAAAGCGGAGATGTACGCGAGTTCGGCGTCGGGCTGGCTCGGGACGATCGGCGTTCTCTCACGGGGAGATTACTTTGGTGAAGAGCATCTCGTTCCCGCTCGCCCCTCTCGTTCATCCGTGGAGACCCTGTTTGGGCCGGTCTCGATGCTCCAGTTCGCCCCGGAAGATCTGAGGGAAGCGGCGGAGAAGGCTCCGCGGATAGCGTTCTCTCTTGCGATTGGAATGACGGAACGCATCAATTTGCTTCGAAAAATGGTGGTGAGTCTTGGGTAAACGAAAGGAGACCGCCGCGCAAGACAGGATTCGTTCCCGTGTCCCGTGTCGTTCTTTGCTTCCTCATCGACCTTTTCCGGGAAATGGAGCAGGGTTCTGCCATGGGCCTCGACAGAGATTCCGCGCTCCTCGCGTCTACAGTTGGGCGAGGCCGTACTGAAGAAGAGCAGGGGTTCGCACGCCGTCCCTTGATTGGTGTCTTTTCGGCGGAACTCAGGGGCTGGTACGGGAACTTCTACTCCCTGCCTGCCTACCTCAAAATGCCTGTCCCTTTTGCCTTTCATGAGAAACTAAAAGTGGAAAGCGAGCATCAAGAGTGTCCTCCGACTTGATTCTGCCCATGCGGCCCGTTCAGCCCCGGATACGGCCTGCCCGTGCCGTCTTTGTTGCAGTAATCCTGTCCGGACTTCTCGGCGTGGAACAAACTCTCGCCCAGCCGGCATCAGATGCGCCGCGAATCTCAGCCTCTGCGGAAGTTGCCATTCTCGGTATTGACGTCGTCGTCACAGGTCCGGATAGGAAGGCTGTCCACGGACTGACCGCTGCGGATTTTGATGTCTTCTACGGTGGTAAAGCGGTGGCCATCACGAACTTCCACGAAGAACGGAATGCCGCTGACGGCTTGCCGGAGACCGCCCCGGGAGGGACGCCGGGGACTCCAGGGGGTGAGCCAGAGGCCCGACCAAAGACCCAGCGGCTCCCCCGCAGGATGGTCGTTTTCATCGACCGGGTCTTTCTGCCGGAACCATTCCGGCGTGAGCAGGTTTTCGACGGGCTGAAGGACTGCCTGCAAAAGGCCCTTGGGCCGGGAGACGAGGCGATGGTCGTTTCTTGGGGAGATTCGCTTCAGATCGTCCACTCGTTCTCTTCAGACCTGAATGAACTCGGAAAGACCATAGATGCGGTGGCCCGCCAGGCGGCGCGACTTGACGCTTTCTCCCTGGAACTGGACGAACTGGCCTCGCGAGATTTTTGGTTCATGGGTGTTGATGAGGCGTTAAAACGGCCCGCCGCTGCTCCCGGCAGTGGAGCGGCGGATACCTCCCGTCAGATCGCCGCGATGCAGGCGTATGCCTCCATGAAGGCGAAGGTGACGGCTCTCCGCGGACTGATCGCTCTGATGGCGGGTATGGACGCGCGCAAATCTCTCGTTATCGTGGCTCACCGCTTCGGCCGCTGGCCTGGGCAGGAGTATTTCGCCGGCCCGCGAATGAGTTTTCCCGTCCCGCTGGCAGAGCGCGATGCCCAGCCGCTTCTGCAGGAACTTGTGGATGCGGCCAACGCAAGCGGAGTCACCCTGTACGGCATCTACCCGTACGACAATGTGGCGATGATCTCGGCTGCCGACTCCGCCGTTCACAGCCCGGGGATGACGGGGGGTACCTTTGGCCAGGGAGCTGATGCAAACTGGCTGAACGAGATGAGTGGACTCGATTTCGTTTCAGATAAGACTGGCGGGAGCACTGCTGGTCATCCAGGCGAGTTGCCGCGTTTCCTCGAACAGGTCACACACGATCTCGGATCTTTCTACTCCCTGGGATTCCCGGCCTCGGGCAAAACGAAACCACAGGCGGTCAAGGTCCGGGTAAAACGCGATGGACTCACGGTGAGAACCCGCGCGAGCGTGGCCGAGAGAACACCCGAGGTTCAACTGCGCGACCGCACGTTGGCGAACCTCTTCGAGGCCGACGGAAACGCCCGCATTCCGATCTCGCTGACGGTGGGGGTAGCGAAGCCTAACGGAAAGAAGTACCGGGTCCCACTCGAGGTTCGCATCCCAGTCAGGTCTCTTGTCCGGGTCCCGGCTCCGCCGGCCGCCACACGCGGGAAGTTCTCGGTTTTTGTTGTCGCCGCAGTGCCGAACGGGAACTTCACCGAGGTCACGCGCCGGCGGCAGGAGTTCCTCGTGAGAAGGGAAGAGGAAGAAAAGGCCCAGGATTCTCACCTTACCTACACGCTCGATGTCGAGGGCGCGGCTCCAGCACTCCGAATCTCGCTCGCCGTGTGGGACGAAATTGGAGGTGAGGCTGGCTTCGGACGCACCGGGCACACGGCCTCACTAGCAGTACAGAAGTAGTTGCCCCTCTCCGCATGAGGGGACTTGCACGAGGAGAGCGAAATGGCTCCATCTCTCTTTGAAAACGAAAAACGCCAGCAGATTCTCGGCCGTATCGGACGGCTCTCCGCCTCGGCAAATGGCCGCTGGGGCAAGATGACCGCCCCAGAAGCGATCTGCCACATGGCGGACGGACTTCTCATCGCCTTCGGGGAAAAGCCGGTCACCTTCAAGCCGTCCCTTCTTTCGACCTGGCTGGGACGCTGGTTTGTCATCTACTCTCCCATTCCCTGGCCAAAGGGCAAAATCCAGGCGACACGGGAATTCTTTGAAACCAGGCCTTCTCCCGACTTTGAAAAAAACCGCACTCTCCTTGTGAATTTGGTTCAGCGGTTCGAAAAGGGGCCGAACCAGAAATGGGGCGTTTCTCCGTTTCTTGGTCCCCTCTCTCCCGGCGACTGGGCCACCCTCAACTACCGGCACATCGACCATCACCTGACACAATTTGGCGTGTAAACGGAGGCTGGGGTGCCGCTCCTCTTCGAGCCTCTCCGTCACGGCTTTCCGGCAGACCCCGCCATCTTTGGAGGCAAGGCCTCCGGGCTCTCGTTCCTGGAAATGGCCGGAGTTCCTGTCCCTTCTGGATTCTGCCTTTCCGCATCTGTTGAGATGCCGGAAGACTGGGCTCCTCTGGAGATAACACGTTTCACGGAACTGACAGAAAGCCTGCTCAAAAAGGGAGCGCTCGCTATCCGGTCATCCGCCATCGGTGAAGATTCCGCGGCCCGTTCGTACGCGGGGCTTTTCGAGACCTTTCTGGGCATCACCTCGGTCGCGGAAGCTCTCGATGCCGCCGGGCGGTGCATCTCCTCGGGCCAAGCTTCCCGCGTCCTGGAATACGGTGGACAAGAAAAACCTGTCCCTGTTGGACTCGTCGTTCAGCTGATGGTGGCACCGCGCGTGGCCGGGGTGTGTTTCACCGCCGATCCCGCCGGGAGGGACCTGGCAATCGTCATCGAATCAGTCCCTGGCCTCGGGGACGCACTCGTCTCGGGTACGGCAGAGCCGGAACGGTGGCGGGTGTTTCGCTCGGGTACTGGCGCATGGGAACCCCGTTGCAGTGTCCCAAAAGGCTGCCTTGCCCGGCCCCACGTGCTGGCAATCGCCACAGAAGCCCACAACCTCGCTGAGCGCTTTGGCCGCCCACTCGACCTGGAGTGGGCCATCGACGCCGGGGGGAAGCTCTGGTGGCTGCAGGCGCGGCCCATCACGGTGTTCCTTCCTCCTCAGAAGTGGGAGATCTCACGCTCTGCCCCAGATGCCAACGATGGTCCGGTGACGCTCTGGTCAAACTGGAATGTTCGCGAGACCCTGCCCCAGCCGCTCTACCCGCTGACTTGGACGGTGTGGAGGGACGTCATGCTTCCGATGGTGACGGATCTCTTGTACGGCATTTCCGCCCGATCGCCCATGAGTCACGCCCTGAACGGACTCGATCTCGTGAATGGCCGCATCTATTTCAATATGAATGCAATGCTGGCCGCCCCTCTCCTCGGGCCTCTGACGCCGCACGTTCTCTCGGTCATGGATTCCAGGGCCGCTTCTACGCTGAAGAAGCTGGTTGAGGATAAAACGGTTGTGGCTCGCCGCCTGCCCGGATCAAGACTTCTCTTGACGCTTCACATGCTCAAGGCTGGGTTGATCTCGAGTCTGAGGCTGATTAAGGCCCTCAACCCGCGAGGGTCGCTCGCCCGGCTCGAGCGCGGGGCGGCAGCCATCGCTTCCCGGCCTCCTGTCGAGTTACTGAATGGCCCGGAACTTCTGGATGAAATGAGACTCTGGTCGTCCCCGGCGTGCCGCGACCTGCGAGATGGGATGCAGATGCAGGCTGTCGCGCTCCTGGTCTTTGGCGTTTCCCGCTGGGTCTTCCGGAAACACCCCGAGGCCGTGGGGCATCTCGCCATGGGAACGCCCGCAAACCCGACGACCCGCATCTCGATTGGGATTGACGCGTTGATCGATGCCGCATTTCCCTTGAAGTCTGTCTTTCTTTCCTCGAGCGACTGGCCGGCCCTCGAGCGCGCACTCTCGGCATCGGAAGATGGGAAAACCTGGATTCTGCGGTTGCATTCCTTCCTCGTGGAATTTGGGCACCGCGGCCCCATGGAGTTCGACATTGGAGCGAGCCGCTGGAGAGAGGACCCGTCGATGATCGTGGATCTCGTCCGGGCCGGACTCGCCTCGGGAGAGAGGATTCCGGTCTCGGCACGAATCGAGCGGCTTGCGGCCGAACGCCACAAGATTCTCGGCCGCGCAATCGCAGCCTCCTCCTTCTGGCACAGGCCCTTGATGATCCTCCTGGAACGTCTCCTCGCCATCAACATGCCCCTGAGAGAAGCTCCCAAACATTACGGTGTCGTCGTTTTCGAACGCATGCGCCAGGCCGCCCGGGAACTCGGCAAGCGGCTCAAAGAGAGAGGAATTCTCGCAACGGAAGAAGACGTCTTCTTCCTCGAGTGGCCGGAACTTCTCGATCTCGCTTCCGAGAAACAGCCTCGGCTGGATCTTGCCGCCGCCATCAGAACGCGGCGCGCGCAGCTTGTAACCTTCAGAAACAATAAGGCGCCTGACATGCTGCGCTCGGATGGAGTTCCGGTTGATGAAGAGGATGCTTCCGAACCCCTGGAGGGCATCCTTCGGGGAACGCCAGTGGCTTCCGGCCTCGGAACTGGCCAGGTTCGAATTCTGCGCGAACCCAACCCCAACCTCATGAAAGACGGCGATATTCTTGTTGTGGAGTACGCGGATCCCGGCTGGACCCCGCTCTTCCCGCGGGCCACGGCCCTCGTCATGGAAATCGGCGGGCTGATGTGTCATGCAGCGCTCGTGGCGCGGGAGATGGGCGTGCCGGCCGTTTTCGGCGTTCGCGCAGCGACGTCCCTCTTGAAAGATGGAGACTGGGTAGAGGTCGATGGTGCTGCCGGAACGGTGAAGCTCATCGACTCTCGTTCCTTCCCGATGCCACAGGCTGGGTCACAACGACCCAGTAGCCCCTGAACGTGACCGCGATCCGGGGAAAAGCGACCCACTTCTCCCTGCGTGATCAAGGTTCCTTACGGCAGCAGATTTGAAAGGGAGATTCCAGGGGAGCAAGCGTGTTCCCCGCCGCGTGCCGCGGAGAAAGGACTTCAAAGATGTCCCGCAGAACTGCTGTTTTCACATGTCTTCTGGTTGTCCTCGCTACTTCGGCGAGTCAGGCTGATCAAGCCGCCACATTCTTCGATGACAGCAAGGTCCACGAGATCAGGCTCTATTTCGACAGCGCCAACTGGTACAACACCCTCTACGACGCTCATGCGAACAACCCCGAGGATCCGTACTTCCCGGCCAGGTTCAAGTACGGAGACATCGTGCTCCCCCAGATCGGCGCCAGGTTCAAGGGGAACTCGTCTTTCCGCGTGAATGGCGTCAAGAAGTCCTTCAAGCTCGACTTCAACGAGTACGCCGACGCTGTGACCTTTCTCGGGTTGAAGAAGCTGAACCTAAATAACCTGTCCCTCTCGCCGGATTTCATGAGGGAAAAGCTCTTTCTTGACTTTGCTGGCAAGTACATCCCGGCCATGAGGGCCGTCCACGTCAACGTCTACGTCAACGACGTTCTCTGGGGCCTTTACATGGCCGTCGAGCAGCCGGACAAGACGATGATGCAAAGCCGCTTCGGCGATACCGAGGATGGAAACCTCTACGAAGCTGGCGAGATGAACGTCGACATGACCTACAAGGGAACCAACCCGGTCTCGTACACGAGCCTGTACGAACTGAAGACGAACGAGACGGAAAACGACTACTCGGGGCTCATTGAATTCCTCGATGTTCTGAACAACACGCCCACGGCAGATCTCCCCGCAAAGCTCGAACCTCTCTGCGATGTGAACAACATGCTCCACGGGCTGGCTCTCGACATCCTCTTTTCCAACACAGATTCCTATCTCGGCTCGGGCTCGGAGTTCTACCTCTACGATCGGACCGATACTGGGCAGTTCATCCGAATTCACTGGGACCTGAACGAGTCTTTCGGCACGACGGGAGATGGATCGCCTTCGGTGGCGAACCCGATGCAAATGGACCCCTTCTGGCTGCCAACGTCATCAGGAGGTCCGGGAGGACCCGGCGGCCCCGGCGGGGGCGGTGGAACGGCGACCATCTCGCGGCCCCTGGCGACAAAACTCTGGGCTGTCGAGTCCTACAAGCGGACCTACCTCCGAATGCTCGCGCGCATGCTGCGTGAAGGGTTTGACGAGACCACGATGAAGGCTCGCATTCAGCAACTCGCGGATCTCATCCGGTCCTCGGTCAGCGCAGATCCAAACAAACTCTATACGAGCGCTCAGTTCGAAACCGCGCTCCAAAGTCAGGTGTCCGCGGGGCAGGTTCCCATCTACGGCCTCAACCAGTTTGTCACCGGCCGCCACGCCTTTCTGCGCCCCCTTCTCAATACCTATTCCCTGGCGTCTGATATCAGGTTGAATGAACTCGTGAGCGTGAATGCTGGGAGTTACAAGGACGCGGCCGGCGATGCCGATCCCTGGGTCGAACTCCACAACCTGGGTCCCGGCGCCGTCACGCTGACGGGGTTCACGTTGACCGATGACGCGTCCAATCCGGTGAAGTGGGCGCTCCCGGCGGTCACACTTTCTGACGGTGGTTTTCTGGTCATCTGGCTCGATGGCGAGACGGCCGAGGGACCAGATCACGCGAGTTTCAACCTTCAAGCGAGTGGAGGAACCCTCTCGCTTCATGTCACATCGGGAGGTAAGACGACGCTCCTCGAAACGGTGACCTACCCTGCCCTCTCGAGCGGGCAAGGGCTGATTCGGCTGGGTGAGAGCGGCAACACATGGGCGCCTACCGTCAAGCCCAGTCCCGGTACAGCCAATCCCGCCAGCGGGAGCAGCGCAAATGAAGGCGCATCTCTCCTCAGGATCAACGAACTAATGGCCAACAACGACAGCACGATCGCCGACCCTGACGAGGTTTCGGCCTACGAGGACTGGATCGAGATCTACAACCCGGGTACGTCGGCCGTCGGCATGGGGGGGCTCTATTTGACGGACGACTTGACGAGCCCCACGAAGTGGGTGATTCCACAGGGTGTAACGATTCCGGCCGGGGGACACCTACTCTTCTGGGCGGATGGCGAGACGGTACAGGGGAAAACGCATGCCAACTTCAAGCTCTCCGCGGATGGAGAAGCCGTGGGCCTGTTCCAGGCCGATGGGCAAACAGCAATCGATTCGGTGGTGTTCGGCGCCCAGGGGCTTGATGTTGCATACGGCCGTTATCCGGATGGAGCCGCGACGCTGACCCGCCTGAGCCCTGCCAGTCCCGGTTCCGCAAACCAACTGTCGATCTGGGTACCGGTAGCCTCTCACGCCGCGGGGGAGAACTCGAGCCAGTGGCGAACGGACCTTGGAGTCCTGAACGCCGGAACCGGAAGCGCAAGCCTCCAGTTTCTCTACCACGCCCAGGATGGGCTGAGGACCGGTACGGCCACCGTCTCCCCCGGTTCGCAGGCACGAGTCAGCGATATCGTTGCCCAGCTCGGAACGGAAGGTGCTGCAGCGCTGGAGGTCCGTTCGGACCGGCCTGTCAGCGTAACGTCCCGGACCTACAACCTGGTGAGCACTTCCTCCCGGTGTACCCCCGGCGGAACGTTTGGCCTCGACACGCCAGCTTCCCTCTCGGCGGATGGCTTGCAGAAGGGGCAGTCTGCGTGGCTGAACCCCTTGGCGGAAGACGAGCGATTCCGCACCAACATCGCCTTGACAAACACGGGCACGGCAAAAGCCACCGTCAGCGTGGCGCTCTTCGACGGTGATGGCACAGACCTCACGGTCTACACGGCGGAACTAGCTCCCGGGGAATGGAGGCAGGAAAACCGCCCGCTCGCAAATCTGGCGGGACGAACGAATCTCGACCGTGCTTACGCAAAAGTCACCGTCACTTCCGGGGCTGGCATCATCGCGCTGGGATCAGTGACGGACAACATCACGAACGACCCGACGGCCGTTCCGATGAGACTCATCACAGAGCCTGCCGCTGGCGCCGAATTGCCAGTGCCAGGGACAGACATTTCAGCTCTTCGCATCAACGAGGTGATGGCTGACAACGGCACCGCGATCGTGGACCCGGATGAGGCGGGCGCTTTCGAGGACTGGATCGAAATCGTCAACACAGGCACGACGGTTGTTGACATGGGGGGTCTCTATTTGACGGACGACCTCGCGAACCCCGCGAAATGGAAGATCCCGGCGGGGGTAACGGTGCCTTCGGGGGGCCGCATCCTCTTCTTTGCGGACGGAGAGGAGAGTCAGGGCGCGACCCACGCGACCTTCAAGCTCTCAGCCGATGGCGAGGCTGTCGGTCTCTATCAGTCCGATGGAAAGACGGCGATTGACACGGTCACGTTTGGCGCCCTCTCCAGGGATGTGTCTTATGGCCGGCTGCCAGACGCCACGGGAGGCTGGGCCGTCTTGAGCCCAGGGACGCCGGGATCAAGGAATCTCATCACGCTGTGGGTCCCGGCGGTTTCCCACAGCGGTGGCGCCGCCGGAAGCAACTGGAGATCCGACGTGGGCCTCCTGAATCCGGGGTACGAGATGGCCACCGTCGAGATGCGTTATCACTCGGGTGGAGGTGTCCAGGCGATGAATGCAACTGTTAACGCTGTCACCCAGGCGATCGTGACGGACGTTGTGGACCAGTTCCATCTCGCGGGCTCCGGCGCCCTGGAAATTCGTTCGGACCAGCTCATCCATGTGACCTCGCGAACCTACAACCTGATCGACACCTCGGAAACATGCACGCCAGGCGGAACACTCGGGCTTGACGTGAAGAGTTGGGCCCCACAAGAGGGGTTGAAGAAAGGAGACTCGGCCTTCTTGACTCCGCTCGTCGAGGACGCGAGTTTCAGGACGAACATCGCGCTCACGAACGCGGGCACGGAGAAGGCTGCCGTTTTGGTCGAACTCTTTGATGGAGCCATGGGGGCCGTCAGTCTGGGCAGCTACACTGTTGATCTGGAAGCCGGGGAGTGGAAACAGGAAGACCGGCCGTTTTTGAACAGGGCGGGCCGCAGCGACGTCTCGCGCGGCTATGCAAAAGTGACCGTAACACTGGGCTCTGGTGTCCTTCCTCTGGCCTTCGTGACGGACAACGCCACGAACGACCCCACGGCGGTTACGACAGGGAGATAGCGGTTCCGCCAAGCCGTGGAGGTTCGTTCCTCACGCCAACTTCTGGAATAATCGTGATGTGAGCGAAACAGGACAAACCACCGATCCTGAGAGGCGGCGAGGACTCATTGCCTCCGTTCTCCAGAAGCTCAACCTCCGCTTCCCCGGGCTCTTCGTCGTTCTTGCAGCCGTTCTCCTGATCGATCTTCTCGTGCCCGACTTCATTCCATGGCTTGATGAAATCGTTCTTGCCCTTCTGACCGCAATCTTCGGCTTGTGGCGGGAGAAGAAGGATGAACGGAAATCAGAAATCGTCGTTGATGGCCAGGTTCTGCCACCGAAACCGCCGGAAACAAACAACGGAGGCGGGCGCGGGTAGACCATGAAGGGGATTCTCCTTACCCAGTGTGTTCAGGCTGACTTCCTGGGACCACTCAGAGAAGGAGATCCCCTTCCCAACCTCGTCCATGTCGGGGCTCTGGAGTCTCTACGCCTGGTCGGGCCACGTGGTTCCCTTCTGAATTTTCTGAGGGCGGCGCACGCCACCAGTGAAGAGGTGCTTGGAATCATCCATATCGTGGACCGGCACGATCCGGCGAAGCACCGGGATCATTTCGACCTGTTCAAGCCGCACTGCGTCGAAGGGACGAGCGGCGCGGAACTCCTCGATCCGATTCCTGCACTTGTAGCGGGGCGGCCCGGCACCCGCGTCGTGGTGGGCGGGAACCTCTCGGATTTTGAACGGCCGGAGCTGACGAGCGCGCTCACCACGATGGCCGGTTCGAGGATTCATGACCTTGCAGTGGGGGTCGTGGGTGTCTGGACCGATGTCAAGGTCATGTTCCTGCTCTACGACCTCGCGACCCGGTTTGGCGTGAGGTCCCTGGCGACCTGTTCGGCTCTGACGGCTTCCCGGTCCCTGCGATCTCATTTCGCGGCTCTCGAGCACATCCGAGACGTTTTGGGCGTTACGGTCTTTCACTCCCCAGGCCGGTTCCTTGAGTGGCTGGGAGTTCCAGCGCAGGCGCCCATGAGAGCTGCGCGGCCAGCCTCGACAGGTGGCGTCACGCCGCATTCGTGGAAGGAAGAGGAGATAAGCGAACGCGACGCCCTCGTCGAGGTGCTTTGCCCGGAAGAGACCCGCCTCGAGCCCCTGGGCGGCGGGTTTTCGGGCGCACAGGTTTTTCTGGCCCGGGATCCCACAGGCGCCGCCTCTGTCATCAAGGTGGGGTCTCGAACAGAGATTGCGTCGGAGCGGTTTGGCAACGAGAGAATCCGCCGGATTCTGGGCGATGGAGTTCCCGCGCTCCTTGGCCACCGGGAAGGAGCTTCCCTGGCTGCCATCCGAATGGAATTGGCCGAGAGCAGCGACAAAGCCGCTGGCGCGCCGTCAACGTTCAAGCGGCTCTTCGAGTCGGACCTTTCGGATGAAGCAACGGAGGCCCTTGATTCAGCGCTTCGCGAGACACTCGGGAACCTCCTGGGCCGCTTTTACAAAACGGCGGAAAAAGACAACGCGGACCTTCTCGAGGCGTACGGATTCGTCGATCCGCGCGGACGTCCCTGCTGGAGCGATGCGGTCAAGAAGAACGCCGAGAGCATAGCCGCCCGGTCGGGGGTGGAAAGTACTGCGGTACTCCTTTCTCGCATGGGGCTCGAAGGTGTCTGGATGACCCCTGCCGTCTTCTATGACGAGTGGCTTCCCGAGCAGTCCCGGCGCGAGGAGGTCTTTTCGTCGGTCGTTTATGGGGACCTCAACCTGGCCAACATTCTTGTGGCTCTCAGTCGCAAGGGCAGGGGTCTGTTCCGCACGTGGGTTATCGACTTCGCGCGGCTCTCGCGCTTACCCAACCTCACGGATTTTGCGAAGGTCGAGAACGATCTGAGCTTCATCCTTCTCCCTGTGCCAGACGCAAGGGCCGAGAGCCGGGCTCTCGGCATCCAGGAGGCGCGCCTCGCTTCTCAGGGGCTCATCCCCTCTTCGATGGATGCGCTTGCGGAAACGGCTCTCGAAAGGCGTTACGTCCGCATCCTCCTGACGCTGCGCAAGCTTGCCGCGGAGGTAGATCCACGCGGCGAGAAGGCCATGAGCACTTACCGCGTGGCCCTCATGCGCTACGGCGCGCACACTCTTGGTTTCGACGAGCCATCCCTTCCCCAGCTCCGTCTGGCATTGGCAGCCGTGGCGCGGCTCGGGGGACTCATCAGCTCAAATACCGAATCTCCATGACGGTGGCAGGGCGTCCCCACGGGCGTTCTCCTTTCCGCATCTTCACTCACAGAAGCGGCTCCTCGCGTATCGCGCGTCTTCGTGGTCAGCGTGACCGCGCCGTGCGGCGTTGTTTTAACCGTTAACGGCGAACGGATTGGATGCCCAGCCCTGCGATATCGGGTAACCGTCTCTCCGAGCCCAAGGATAGGGACTGTTCGCCGAACCGCCAGCGGTTTCCAGTAAGCCACCCGTCGATGAAGGACCGGCTCCCCACGATGACCCCCTCGGAAAGGTACCGGATTCGCTTCCGGAGCGCGGTTCCATCGGGAAGGTCGCCTTTCTTGGCTTCCACATCAGACACCTCATACCGCCTGAAGCCCTGGCGAACCGATGTCTCCTCGCCCGTCGCGTAGAGAAGACGCCGGTACTCCGCCTGTACGATCCGCCACGATTCGGGTTTGCGAGTCATCAAGGATCGAATCCCTTCCCGGGCGCGTTCTCCCCCTCCCACAGCTTCCGCGTACCCGCAGAACCGGTAGTCAGCTGGATCGCTTGTGATGCCGGCTCGGATCGGGTTCAAGTCAATGTAGAGCGCCATGGTCATGAGGGTGGTCTCTTCTCCCTCAACGATGACGCTTCGGAAGCGTTCTTCCCATAGGGTGCCCGAACGCTGGTGAGTTCGGTTGTAGAAGCTGCTGAAGCGCTGTTTGAGTGATTTCATGAAGTTCGAGAGGCTGAACATCCGGCGAGTGAAGGAGGCGAGCCGGGTCCGGACGAGATCCAGAAGGCCAGCGTCACGAAATGTGTCGAGTTCGCGGCGCAGCCCAATGATGAACTTGGCCGGGTAGAGCGCGGCGACGCGGGAAAGGACCTCGTCCTCGCTCAATTCTCGAGGTTCGGGCACCCCCACCAAGATATGGAAATGGTTCGACATGATGCAGTATGTGAAGACCTTGATGCCGTAGAAGGTCTCACACTGGCGGAGGATTTTGCGGAAGGTCTCCTTTTCCGGGTCGCCCATGATGAACCTGCGGTCGACGACCCGGGAGATGCAGTGAAAGAACCCGGTCTGGGACCCCTCAACTGGAAACGCCCGCGCCCTTCGCATGGGCAAAGTCTACCACAGAATTTGTCTGTCCCTTCTATTCTTGTCCAAACGGTGGTAGAACCTCTCCGTGGGCGTTCTCCTTTCGGCATCTTCACTCACCAAAGCGTTTGGCTCTCGTCCCCTGTTCGAGAACATATCGCTGACGATTGACACTGGCGACCGGATCGGCTTGATCGGTCCGAACGGTGCCGGGAAGTCGACTCTTCTTTCGCTGCTCGCTGGTGTCCTTTCACCAGACGACGGGCTCCTGGCAGCCCAGAAGGGGCTCACGGTGGGGTTGCTGTCGCAGATCCCGTTATTCACCGAGGGGGCGACTATCCATGATTCCGTGCTTGAGGGGGCAAACAGCACAAGTTCAGAGGACGAGGCCTGGGAAGCAGGGCTTCGCGCGGATGAGTACATTGCGAAACTCTCTCTTGCAAGCGGCGGCCGTTCTCCTGAAACACGAGTGGCAGCCCTGTCGGGGGGCTGGAAGCGGAGGGTCGCACTTGCCAGGGAGCTGGTGAGACAGCCCGATCTTCTTCTCCTCGACGAGCCGACGAATCACCTTGATGTCGACGCCGTCATCTGGTTAGAGGGGTTTCTGGCGAGAGCCCCGTTTGCCACGGTCACCGTGACCCACGACCGGCTGTTCCTGCAGAGGGTGACGAACCGGATTCTGGAACTCGACCGCCGCAACCCGAACGGCCTTTTCGATGTCCGGGGAGACTATGCCACCTACCTGAAACTCAAGGAGGAGCAGATTACCGCTGGCGAGCGGCGGGAGGCCGCCCTGCGAAACCGCCTGCGGAGGGAAACCGAGTGGCTCCTGCGTGGCCCGAAGGCCCGGACCACAAAAGCCAAGGCACGCATTCAAAGCGCTGTTGCGCTGGAAGAGGAAGTGGACGAACTGGCGCAGCGAAACCGTTTTGGGGCTCTTCGTCTGGATTTTCAGACATCGGGCCGGAATCCCAAACGGCTGATCGAGGCCTCGGGCGTCAGTAAGAGCTACGGGACGGCCGTTCTTTTCCGGGGGGTCGATCTCCTCATCACTCCGCAAAGCCGGGTGGGTCTGCTCGGGCCGAATGGGTGTGGCAAATCGACGTTGCTCCGTCTTCTTCTCGGCACCGAGAAGCCGGATTCTGGAAGCGTTTTTCACGCGGAGAGCCTCTCCCCAGTTGTCTTCGAACAGGGGCGTGAGCGCCTGGATCCTGCTTTGACCGTGGCCCGAACCCTCTGCCCCGACGGCGACCAAGTCGAGTACAGGGGCGCATTCATTCATATCCGAAGCTATCTCGAGCGGTTCCTTTTCCGTGATGAACAGAAAGACATGACCGTAGCGAAACTCTCGGGTGGAGAGCAGAGCCGCCTCCTCCTCGCCCGGCTGATGCTGAAAAAGACGAACCTTCTGGTACTCGACGAGCCGACCAACGATCTCGACCTCGCCACGCTTGATGTTCTGGAGGATTGTCTTTCGGAATTCCCCGGGGCCGTCCTTTTGGTGACGCACGACCGCTACTTTCTGGACAGGGTGACGAACCAGATCCTGGCCTTTGGGAAAGACGCGAGCGGCCACGGAACTCTGACAATGCTCGCGTCACTCGACCAGTGGGAGGCGTGGCGTGAAAACCAGAAGACGACCCCGCCCGCGCCACGGCCCGAACTCCCGCGGACCGAGAAACAAGAGTCCCGGAAGCGGCGTCTGGGCTACAAGGAACAGCGGGAACTCGATGGCATGGAGGAACGCATCCTGTTGGCAGAGTCCGTAAGGGACACTCTCAAGGCGGAATGCGATCACCCGGCAAACGTCAGCAATGCCCCCAAGCTCATGGAGTTATTACGAGCGCTGGAGGAAAAGCAGGAAGAAATCGACGCGCTCTACGCGCGCTGGTCCGAGCTGGAGGTACTGGTCTCGGCAGCCCGGCCGCCGCTCACGAATCCAGGACCTTCTTGAGCCACGCTTCAAAGGGTTCAGACCGGAAGAAGTCTTGCGCCAGGGAATCCGTGTGCCGAAAAAGGGCCGACTTGACATCTTTAAAAAGGCCCGCCTCGGCGAGTAACTCGCGAAGAGTCCGGCCCGCCTCGACCCTGGCGACGGCCTCGATGTCTTCCGCGATCGCCTTTTTGATTTCCTTGTGGTGCTGGCAATTCTCGATGAGAGCCGGCAGAAGTTGAAAGAATCCGGCCGCCGGTTCGGCAACGGTTTGGTCGATGAGGTCAGAGAGCGGCGTCTTCAGCAGCCGTTCGGCGAGTTCTCTCTGCATCCTGGCGATGATCTGCCTCCCCTCGGGGCTCTTGATGCGCACATCGAATGACTCCCGGATGTCGGCCATCGCGCTGACGCTGAAGTCCCGGGCCAGGTTCTGCAGCTGTTGCTCGATGTCGAGCCCGAGGTTAGAGAAGACTGTCTTGCCGGCGTCCACGATTCTCTCGGTGCTCTTCTCAACCATGGGCTTGAACCGCTGCGCAACGCTTCCCAGGAATCCATCGGGAACAGAGAACCCTTTTCCCGAACCCGGAATCCTCTGAGCGAACTTCAAGAGAACATCTTGCAGAAGGGGTGCCAGAAGCTGCCGGATGAGATCCGCGTCGATCGCTCCCTTGGCCCATGTCGCATGCGGGAGCCCACTTTCGGAGGCGAAGCGCAGCACTTCCTCCCGCTTGGACTGCGAGATGTAAGCGCCAATCGTGGTCTTTCTCTTGCGCGCCCGGTCGAGGAAGCGGCGCCAGGCAGGCCGGACGTGGCGGTCGAGAAAGCGGGCGGTGTTCTCTTCGGTCAGGAGCTTTGCCAAGCTCTCGGAAAGGCTCGCTGTTTCGATGAAACGGTCCAGACGCTGATCGAGCAGGAACTCCACGGTGAGAGAGATGCCTTCTTCTCGAAGGGGGCTCTCGGATGCGGTCAAGACCTGAAGAATCCGGTCACTTTTTGTGGCGCGTCGAGTCATAGGGTGGCTTGATTATCAGGGACCACCGCGAAATCCTGACGGAAAGGGAGACAGCGATCAAAGACTCAGTGGGAGAATGACCCGCCTGGGAGATGAAGAACGGCATCGATCCGTCGCAAACGCTGGCACAGGCCGATGCCAGTTTCAAAAAGGCTCTGGAGATCAAGCCCGATCATGTTCTCTCCCGCCTGAACCTCGGAAACGCCAACTTGGTCCGGGCTGAGTTTCTGCTGGCAAGAGGTTTAAGTCCCGTGCCAGATCTGGAAAGGGCCCGGGCTTCTGTGAAGGCGCTCTCCAGAGAGGATTCCTACCCTGGCGAAACGGCGGGCCTGCTGGCCGCGGCCGCTCTCATGGAGGCCGAGTGGAACCTGCTTTCTGGAATGCCTTCGGGTCGCGCGCTGGGGATGGCGAGGGTTCAGACGGAAAAGGCGCTGAACTCTGGACTGGTGGATTGGGAACCTCTGGAACTGCTCTCCCGTCTGGAGATGCTCACCGTGTGGCAGCAGGTTCAGGAAAAGCCCATCTGATCAAGGCATTACTGCTCGAACTCGAGAGCAGGCTGGAGAGAAACGATCAGGTTCTCGCGGAGAGGACAAAGGCTGAAGAGAGAGCCCTCAGGCTCAATCCACTTCTTGCATCAAAGGCCCGTGCCCTTCAGTCCCTTCTCGATCGCGGGAACCTGCCTTGAGAGTTCAAGGGCCTCCCTGGCGCCGGGGCAGTCTCGAAACGCGGGCAGAAGTCTTATCGACTCTCCCATTCCCCCCGGTGCAAAAAGAGACAGGAGTGCTTGTCTCTCATTGAAGGTCTGCGGGTTGAATGACCCGTCCGAGGAAGGGGCTGAAAGCTCGCTGGTAATACCCATCGAGATCAGAAACCGGGATTGACTCATCAAAGGGGCGACGGTGAGCCCCTCAATGCGAAGAGCGGTCTCGAGTTCGGTGAAGTCCACCCACGCCGTGATATCCCGGCTGCCCGGGTCCGCGAGCACATCCCGGGTTACGTGGTGCCCCAGGAAGGCCTCGAGTGTTCCTCCCTGCCGCACGGGGCCATAAAGGGCCCGGGCTGGCGCGCCGTAGTCGAAAATCAGCAGTACTCCCCGCACAAGCGCCCGTGCGAGTCGCGCCGTCATCTGTCTGGCACCGGGCCGGATCTCGAAGATCTGTCCGGGCTCGAGCCGAATCCCGGCATCTTCAAGGGTCTTTCCAATGGAAGCGGCCTCGTCACTGACGGCCGTCACCCACGTAAAGGACCCCTGCGCGTCAAGACCCACGAGCCGTTCGGCAGTCTCCCCGCCCGCCGAAACCTGAAAGGAACGAACGGGAAGAGCGTCGATCAGTTCGTAGGCGACGATGACGCCGTGAATCTCTCCCGCCTCCTCGAGCGACGAGAAAAACCGGGCTTCTGGCAAGCGTTGTGCTGCGATCGCGCGCCGGTTGTGAGACCGCTCGACCCCCATGAGTTCAACCCGGGCACCAGAGGGGATCGACTTCGCAAGGTACTCCAGGAACTGGCCCTCGCCGCACCCGGCGTCGAGAAACCTCCGAACCCCGTCAGGACCAGGCTCGGTTGTCTCCAGAAGTCTCGCGAGGCAACGCGCAAAGGCCGGATGCCAGGAGGACCCGGTGATGAAATCTCCTTCTTTCCCGATTCGTCCTGGCCGCTCGTAATAGCCCTCCCTGGGATCGTAGAGGGCCGCGGTCTGGAACTCGGAGAACGGGATCGGGCCCTCTTTCCTGATCCGCTTTTGCAGACGGTGTCCTATCAACATGAGACCCTGCGCACGGGAATTCTCGACACGACGGAAACGGTACTACAAATCAAGAACAGGAACAGGGACAGGCAATTTTTGTCCTATTTTTATCATTTTTATTTTGCCAGGCCGGATAGGGGTACAGGGACAGACAATTATTCAAGGATGCTAGGATCCCGGCCGCTTGGATAATCTCGCTCACACGCTGATAGGCGCCGCTCTCGGAGAAACACGGCTCAACAGACTTACGCCTTTTGACCGCGCCACACTGATCATTGCTTCTAACCTCCCCGACGTTGATGGGGCCTGTTCGTTCGTGGATCGTGATCTGATGCTGGGATGCCGCCGTGGCCACACGCACGGCGTGGTAGCCATGCTCCTCCTTCCTGCACTTCTCGCCCTAGTGATCACCTTGTGGGACCGGTTTGCGCGCAGACCAGCCGGCAAAGCCGCCGTGGACGCGAAATGGATCTTCTTTCTGGCCCTTTTAGGTGTTGTGAGCCACCCTCTTCTCGACTGGCTCAACACGTATGGAGTCCGGCTTCTGATGCCCTTCAGCGGGGCGTGGTTTTATGGCGACGCCCTGTTCATCATCGATCCCTGGCTCTGGCTGCTGCCCATCGCCGGTGGGTACGAAGTCCGGATCCGCGATGTCCGGTACGACCGGCAAGGCAGGGGGCTTGGAGAGGATACTGTTCGCATCGTGAGCCCGTGATGCGCCCAGTCTGGGTACTGATCCACAGAATAAGGACCGGAAACCTGGCTGCCGGCGGGGATCCCAGGTAGAACGGTCTCAGCGAGGGGGGGCTGTGGGCGCGGGGTTTGCCGGTGTTCCCTGGGGCGGAGGTTCGGGTTTGCCCAGACTGCACTCGGCGCCCATTTGCTTGCAGATGCGCAGTGCCGCCGAGACGACGATCGATGTCTCGTCGGGCTTCCCCTGCGGGGTTGCGGAAGCGATGACGAGGTTCGTGACGTTCTCCCCCACTTGCGTTATCTGAAGGCCAACGACTTGCGGACCATCGGAGAACTCGAGCGTCAATCTCTCCGGATCACTCTTTGTCAGGCGTACTTTCTCGGACGCCTGAACCGATTTCAGCGCCGCCGCGTAGACCTTCTCTCCCTGGCCGTTCACCATGACGGTCGCCACGCTGTAGCCCGGTCCTCCGGTTTTCTCCGTCTGTGTCATTTCCTTGACTTTTCCGATCGTCTTGCGGGCCAGGAAGACCCACTGCGCCTCGGCAGGAATGGCCATCGCAAGAAGGTAAGCGGTGCTTGCCAGAAGAGAAATGCGTGTCACACGGTTCATCGTAAAACCTCATTCTGATTATCTCCCGGTGGGGAGCTTCGTCTGGCGTTGTTGGCTCATGAATGGAGGAGACACTGCTTGTCGACGGCCTCGTCGCCGTCACCGAGCGAAAAATGGGGGCATCTTGAAGGGACTCACGGTTTCCATTCTCCTTATCCTGACCACGTGGGGCAGTCTTGCGCTGGCTCAGCGTGAGGCCTTGCCTGTTAGGGGCGTCAATGTTCACAACATGTCGACTCCGGAGATGAACGCTGTCTCGAAGATGAAGCTGAACTGGGTTCGTGTGGATATCAACTGGGCGGACGTCGAGGCTCAGCGAGGGGTCTATGAATGGCGGGATTCCTGGGTGGATGGATCGATCGATGCCGCCGTGACGCGCGGTCTCAAGATCTACGCGAATCTCACCTCCGTGCCCGCGTGGGCTTGCCGGACTGGAGGCCCCGTTACGCGGAACTGCGTGCCGTATGACCGGGATGTCTGGAAGCGGTTTGTAAGCGAAACTGCCTCGAGGTACAGAGGCCTCGTTTCCGTCTACGGAATCTGGAACGAGCCCAACGTGGGGGCGTTCTGGCAAGGCGACGCGGTGGAGTATGTGCTGGAAATCTTCGAGCCTGCCGCTCGCGCGATTCGAGAGGGCGATCCCACAGCACGAATCGCAAGCCCCGATCTCTCTTCCACGAAAAGCCCCCGCATCGACCCGCAGGCCTTTACGGACGCGATCACCAATGCGCGGGTGGCCGACCTCGTTGACATTGTTTCGTGGCATGTCTACGAGGAAGGGGGCAGCTTCTTCTGCTCTTCGTTCAAGGGGCCCTCGGGAGTTCGCGACCGCTTCTTCAAGGGAAATTCGTGTGAACGTTCCCAGATCTACTGGATCGATCGCAGCGCGCTTTCCGGGAAGCCAATCTTCATTACCGAGACGGGATTCGGCAACGGGGGCGATGCCGGGGCAAACGTGCCCGCCCTTTTTGATGTCTTCCGTGTGGAGCCTCGCATCGAAGGCGTCTTCTTCTACGAGCTCAGGGATAACAGCGGCGTGAAGACGGGGCTTTTGCGTGAAGATGGAACCTGGAAGCCAGGGGCTCTCCTTTTGGCAAGAGATCTTGCCGCGGGGGGCGAACCGAGGCCCCCGGTCCTGGCCGAGAGCTTCGAGAATAAACCGTGGCTCCCTGTCCTGCACCGGTGGTACCTCTCGTCTTCGAATTACGCAATCAACGGTGGAGCGCTCGAGAACCTGGAGAAGGAATTCCTGGCAAAGATCTCGGATGTCGTGGCCCGCGATTTCGAGATCACCACGACGGTGCAGATCGCCGACGAACTCGACTCGCCCCATAATTGGACCGGGTTGATCGGCCGCACCCAGCGCGTCGAGGACAGCTTTCGCGAGACCGGTTACGCCGTCTTCGTGCGCGGGACCGGTGGCGTTGGGATCTTCCGGGCACCAGACACCCTGATTGCCTATGGAAAAAGCGGGGTCGACCCCCGCGAAGCTGCGTTCACGCTGACGTTTCGCGGGACGGGATCGAGGCTTTCGGTTTTGGTCAACGGGAGAGAGGTCTTGAGCGCCGAGGATTCAACCTACGCTTCCGGTTACACGGGTATCGTCAACTACTCACTCTGTAGAAACTACAGCGTCGCGTTGAGCACCCCAGACTGAGCCCACGACGGGCTCTCGGCTTCGAAAGGAGGCGCTGGAAATGACTCGTGTCAAGAAAACGCCGGTTGGCACGCGGGGGAAAGGCCGCCAAACCTCCGGTCGCGTTTCTTGAAGTCCGAAAGCGCCCGGGTGAGATCACCGGCATCGAAATCGGGCCAGTAGGTTTCGGTGAAATGGAGTTCCGCGTAGGCGCTCTCCCAGAGGAGAAAGTCCGAGAGACGTCTTTCCCCACCGGTGCGAATGAGGAGGTCGACATCGGGTCCAAGCAGCGTCTCCTCCCGTTCGCAGAAGGCGAGGGTCTTGAAGATGGCACTTCGCCCCGAGTAGTCGACCGCGATACGGAGCCAGAGGCCCGTCTGGTCCACCGTCGCAGTCTCCGCTCGCGAGATCGCCTCCAGGAGCCTCGGTGCCAGCCGGTCGCGGCGGCCAATCACACTCAGCCGTATCCCCTCTCGAAGGCATTTTTCCGTTTCCCTGTCGAGGTAGAGATGGAACATCTCCATCAGCATGCGGACCTCGAGTGCCGGGCGCTTCCAGTTGTCGGAAGAGAACGCGTAGAGAGTCATTTCGAGGATGGTCCTGAGGTCTGCGAACGACATTGGGGACTGAGCGGCGAGGGCGCTGATGATCCCCAGGCGGGCCCGGTCGTGGATGAGCCGGTCGAGGTGAAGGGAAGCACCGGCGCTCTGCCTGGCCTTTTCCAATCCGGGTTCTTCTTCTGCCAGGACTCTGGCGGTCTGGCGCCTGGTGTTCATTCTCACCCTCCGTAGCGCAGCGCGATGCGGAGGCCGAACCCGCCGAAGACGATGCCGAAACCCAGAGCCATAAAGATGTTCGAGAGTCCGAGAGGCAGAAAGAGGGCGACACTTCCGAGAGCCATGAAGCAGAGGCCCATGATGGGAACGGCCCGAACAGAGAAGGCGCCTCCGGTCACGACGCCGGTACCAAAGAGAAGAAGCCATGTACCGGGAAGAAGCTCGTAAAGTCTCGAGGAGACGAGAACGCCAGTCAGGAAGGCTCCCGCGAACATGGGAGGAAGGAAGTTGAAAAGGAACTTCCTTCCCGCCCCGGACCGGAGGGAAGATTGTGTTTTGTGTGCTTTATAAAGGGGAGCAGCCGTTGAAATCGCGGCGGCGAGGGCTCCCTCGATGAGCCAAGTCAGAAGCCAGGACTCTGGAGAGGTTTTTGATGCGGCGACACCCGCGGCGGCCAAGGCTGTCACGGCGGTGAAAACCTGGCCCCATCCGGAAATGGCCGTAAACGAGGCGGCTCGTTCCATCGTCTCCCGGATGAAGCGGAGGTTCCCGTCGATGTTGCGGTCGATGGGAACAATCTGGGCCCGCGAGAAGTTGATGGACTTGGAGTTTTGTGCCGTGCGCGTCATTCTGAGAGTTGAAAGTCTACTCCCGCGGCGAGGCCGGTAGTCTCGAATCCCGAGGAGAAGCGATGCTCGTAATCCCTACCGGGCTGGACAAAACCGAGTTGCGGCGAACGCCGGTTGTCACCATTGTTCTGGTCGCCCTGATCGTGGCCGGCTTTCTTCTGAAGCTTCCCTCCGGTGTTCTGGACCGGAAACTCGAGGAGAAGACCAGGCAAGCGGTCGACTATCTCCTCGAACATCCCTATCTCGAGCCCCCGGAGGATCTCAGGCATTTTCTGGGGAAAGAACTGGAAGACGCCCACCAGAGCGCGAAGCAGGGATATCTGTCCACCCGTACCGTTCCAGATTTTGAGACACGGGCGACGGAAAGAGCACAGCTTGCGGTACTCGTGAACGAGATGCTGTCGTTGCAGCGGGAACAGGGGCCCTCTAGCTGGGGCTGGGTCCCGAGGCACCCGCGGGTTCTGGCTCTTTTGAGTCACCTGTTCGTACACGGCGGGTGGCTTCACCTCCTCGGGAACCTGGTCTTCCTGTGGGTTGCGGGCCCGTTCCTCGAAGATGTCTACGGCCGTGTGGTTTACCCGTTGCTCTACTTCACATCCGGGATAGCAGCCGCCCACGTCCACGCGTGGCAGGACCCCCACAGTGTCGTTCCTCTGATCGGTGCTTCCGGAGCGATCGCGGGGGTTCTGGCTGGATTCCTTGTAAAGCTGGGGAAATCGAACATCCAGTTTCTCTTTCTCCCCATTCCCATCCTCTGGTTTCTGCGATTCAGGTTTGATGCCCCTGCCTTTGTCGTTCTTCCACTCTGGTTTCTTCAGCAGTTTTTCTCTGCCACTAGCGAGGCGGAGTCAAATGTGGCGTTCTGGGCTCATGTGGGCGGGTTCGCTTACGGCGCGCTCTTTGCGGTTTTCCTCCAGGTAAGCCGCATCGAATCACGTTACATTAGCAAGCAGATCGACCAGAAGACGTCCTGGTCCGTTGACTCCCTTGTCGAGGCAGCAAACGCCGCCCGTTCGGAAGGCAACGTGCACCGGGCCCGGCTGAAGATAGACGAGGCTCTCAAGAGATCCCCCGGCGACGTGGATGCTCTCCGTCTTGCCTATGAAATCTCTCTCGACGCGCGTGACGGGGAGGAGATTGCTCGCCGGGCGACCCGCCTACTGGAGGCCTACGGCCAAAAGGGTGAGGGGGAACTGGCGCTCGCGCTGACTCGTGAAGCCAGGGGCACCTCTGAAGTCCTGCCCGGCCGGTTCCACTACCTGGCCGGATTTGTTCTGGAAAAGGGGGGACATCTGGAAGAAGCCCTTCAGAGCTACAAGGCGGCTGTGAGAGCGGGGATGGAGGAGCTTTCGGCGTTCCAATCAGCCATCAGGGCCTTTCCACTCGAAAAGAGCCGCGGGAATACCGCCACGGCACGCCGGATCGCCCAGTTTGCTCTGAATCATCCCGCGTGCGATGCGAGTTGGAAGAAGAAACTCGAGGGCGATCTGGCATCGATGCCGTAAGCCGGGATCTCCCCTGTCCCTCGCATCGGGCGTCAGGGGCGAACTGATTACGCGCCGAGCCCCGTGATATCCGGCAACCGCCTCTCCGAGCCTGCAGCCAGCGACCGTTCGCCGAATCGCCAGCGGTTTCCCGTAAGCCACCGGTCGATGAAG
>JADHED010000076.1_pt1 | contig 137662 bp, 116 predicted proteins | sample 8952041 | NCBI WGS metagenome assembly JADHED01 (sample SAMN16124423, study PRJNA663239) | bioreactor sludge metagenome | isolation source: sludge (control) | place: India:Bengaluru | collected 2018-09-08 | reverse complement strand
ACGCTTGCACCCTCCGTATTACCGCGGCTGCTGGCACGGAGTTAGCCGGTGCTTCCTCTGATGGTACCGTCAAGCTTCGGGGGTATTAACCTCGAAGTTTTCTTCCCAATCTGACAGAGCTTTACAACCCATAGGGCCTTCATCGCTCACGCGGCGTCGCTCGGTCAGGCTTTCGCCCATTGCCGAAGCTTCTCGACTGCTGCCTCCCGTAGGAGTCTGGGCCGTATCTCAGTCCCAGTGAGGCCGGACACCCTCTCAGGCCGGCTACCCATCGTCGCCTTGGTGGGCCATTACCCCGCCAACTAGCTAATGGGACGCGGGACCATCCTTCAGTGACAGCTTGCAAGCAGAGGCCATCTTTCAGCCGGCCACCATGCGGTCGCCGGATCGTATGCGGTATTAGCAGTTCGTTAGAACTGTTGTCCCCCGCTGAAGGGTAGGTTTCCCACGCGTTACTCTCCCGTTCGCCACTTTACTCATCCCCCGAAGGGAACTTTCTCGTTCGACTTGCATGCCTAATCCACGCCGCCAACGTTCGTTCTGAGCCAGGATCAAACTCTCCGTTGTAAAAATATACAACAGGAATCGTTTCCTGTTTTTCGCAAGACAAGACGTGAGGGATCCGAGGATCCGACACGTCCGACTCGGAATCGTCGGGAATGTCTCGTACGCTATTCCGTTGTCAAAGAGCCGACCCAGGCGCAAGGCGCTGGCCGTGCCCATTTATGGGCCGACGGCAGAATGTATCCGAGTGCTGCGAAGTTGTCAAGCGTCTTTCGTAAAAAACTTTGACCGCTTCCGACCCGTTCTGCCAGACCCTCCGGAGGCACCCCCGGACCCGCACCTATCGGCTTGCGCCGCAATCGGTACGGGCGCGCAATCTAGCTTTGACCCATCCCGTTGTCAAAGGAATAATCCGCGAACGGCGAAATATCCGCGAAATGCCGGTTAACGCTCCGCAACCGCCTTCCCTGCTTGTTCCTGGGCGTCGACTGCGCTAGGGTTCGCTCCATGAAAAACCTCCTGGAAGGCTCCATCTCGCCGCGCCGCGTCCGCGTCGCGCTGATCGCCGTGGCCGGCCTGCTGCTGCTGGGCGTGGGCGCGGGGCTCACCGCCGTGCGCCGCCTCTCGCGCGACCTGCCGTCGCCCGAGCGCATCCTGACCATCGAACCCGCGCGCAAGACGCTCGTGCTCGGGGCCGACGGCAGCGTCATCCACGAGTTCTTCGTGGAGAACCGCACGATCGTGCCGCTGGACCGCATCCCGCGCCGCCTGCAGGAGGCGGTGGTCGCCATCGAGGACCGCCGCTTCTACACCCACTACGGCCTGGACATGAAGCGCTTCGTCAAGATCGTCTGGGTCAACCTGACCTCGTCGTCGAGCCCCGGCGCCAGCACCATCACGCAGCAGCTGGCCCGCAACCTCTTCCTGACGCTCGACAAGACGGTGACCCGCAAGGTCAAGGAGATGATCCTCGCCCTGCAGCTGGAGCAGACGTACAGCAAGGACGAGATCCTGGCGATGTACCTCAACCAGGTGAACTTCGGCAGCGGCGCCTACGGCGTCCAGTCGGCCTCGCGCACCTTCTTCGGCAAGGACGTGTGGGACCTCGAGGACGGCGAGTCCACGATGCTCGCCGGCATGATCCAGCTGCCGGAGGCCTACTCCCCCCTGCACAACCTGGAGCGTGCCTACCGCCGCCGCACGACGGTGCTGGAATCCATGGTCGCCACCGGCGCCCTGAGCCGCGACGAGGCGCGGAGCATCAACCAGGTGCGGGTCGTCGTCCGCGACGGCCGCCGCCGCTCGACCACGCCCTCCTTCGCGCCCCACTTCGTGGAGGAGATCCGCCAGCACCTCGAAGCGCGCTACGGCTTCGAGGGCCTCTACACCGACGGGCTGCGCGTCACCACCACCCTGGTGCCGCGCTACCAGCACTGGCTGGAGGAGGCCGCCGCGAAGCACCTCGAGCGCTACGAGCAGGAGAGCCGCTACCCGATGACCAAGGCCCGCTTCGACGCGCTCGCCGCCGTCGGCCAGCGGCCAGCGCGCGTGGAGTACCTGATGGGCGCCTGCGTGCTGCTGGACACGCGCACCGGCGCGGTGCTGGCCCTCTACGGCAGCCGCGACTACGACGACTACCAGTTCAACCTGGCCATGCAGGCGCAGCGCCAGCCGGGCTCCATCTTCAAGCCCGTCGTCTACCTGACGGCGCTGACCCACGGCTACACGCCGTGCTCGATCCTGATGGACACGCCGGTCGCCCTGAACACCGGCGCGGGCCTCTGGCAGCCGCACAACTTCGACAACAAGTACCTGGGCCCGATCACGCTGCGCTACGGCCTGAGCCACTCGCGCAACGTCGTCGCGGCCCGGCTCATCGACGACGTGGGGGTCGTGCCGGTGATCGAGACCGCCCGCCGCCTCGGCATCACCAGCGAGCTGCCGCCGGTGCTCTCGCTGTCGCTGGGAGCGGGCGAGATCAACCTCGTCGAGATGGTCTCGGCCTACGCCTCCTTCGGCAACCACGGCGTGCGCGTCGAGCCCTACCTGATCTCGCGCGTCGAGACCGCGGACGGCGAGGTCCTGGAGGAGGGCGGCGTGCGCCAGCGCGAGGTGCTGGACCCGGCCACGGCGTGGCTGATGGCCGACCTGATGACCTCGACGCTGACCGAGGGCACGGCGCGCGCGGCCCCCCGCTACGGCTTCACCAAGACCGCGGCGGGCAAGACCGGCACCTACAACGAGTACACCGACGCCTGGTTCGTGGGCTTCACGCCGAGCTTCGCCGCGGGCGTGTGGGTGGGCTTCGACACGAAGGTGAGCATGGGGCGGGCGGGCACCGGCGCGCACATGGCGCTGCCGATCTGGGCCGAGCTGATGGGCAAGGTCACGGCCGAGGGCCCGGACGAGCCGTTCCCGCGCCCCGAGGGGATCGTCCAGAAGCGCGTCTGCCTGCTCACCGGGCTGCTGGCGACCACCGGCTGCGATTCGACGGCCGTGGAGTACTTCCTCGCCGACGGCTTCCCGCGGCGCGCCTGCGACCGCCACGGCGGGGCCCTGCTGCGCCCGGTCGAGGGCTGGGTCGATCCGGCGCCGCGGGAGCTGCGCGACATCGAGCTGGAAGACGAGTTCTAGCGGCCGTCGGCGCCGGGCGCCGCGTCCTCGATCCGGCCCAGGACCAGGGGCGGCGACGCGGTCGGCGCCGCCGCGATCGCCAGGGCTTCACGCACCCTCTGCGCCGCGCGCGCGGCCGCCGCGGCGTCGCGGGCCCGGATCCAGGCCAGGGGCTGGCCGCGCGCGACGCGCTCCCCGCGCCGCACCAGGACGTCGATGCCCGCCTCGAGGTCCAGCGCGTCCGACACCTGCCGCCGCGCGCCGCCGATCTCCGCCAGCGCGTGGCCGAAGCCGCGGCAGTCCACCTCCCCGATCCAGCCGTCTTGCGCCGCCTCGACCGCGATCAGTCGCGGCGCCAGCGCGAGCCCGAAGTCGGGCCGCGCGGGATCGAGCCGGCCGCCCTGGGCGGCCACCCAGCGCAGCATCGCGGCGAAGGCCTCGCCGCCGTCCCAGGCCCGCCGCACCGCGGCCAGGGCGGCGGCGCGGTCGCCGGCCAGGCCGGCGGTCAGCAGCATCTGGGCGACGAGGTCCTCGGTCAGCGCGACGAGATCGGCCGGAGCGCGGCCGCGGCCGTCGGGCCGCAGCGCGTCGAAGGCTTCGATGGTCTCGCCGGCGTGGCCCACGGCCACGCCGAGCGGCTGCGACATGTCGGAGAAGACGACGGCCATGCGGCGGCCCCACGCCTCGCCGATGCGCATCAGCGAGGCGGCCAGCTCCTCGGCGGCCGCGCGGTCGGTCATGAAGGCGCCGGAGCCCACCTTCAGGTCGATGACGATGGTGCGCGGCCCCGCCGCCAGCTTCTTGCTCATGATGCTGGCGGTGATCAGCGGCACGCAGTCCACCGTGCCGGTCACGTCGCGCAGCGCGTAGATGCGGCCGTCGGCGGGCGCGATCTGCGGCCCCTGGCCGACGATGGCGCAGCCGGCCTCGGCCACCACGCGCAGGAAGGCCGCGTTGTCCAGGCGGATGTCGTAGCCGGGGATCGCCTCGAGCTTGTCCAGCGTGCCGCCGGTGTGGCCGAGCCCGCGCCCCGAGAGCATCGGCACGCACAGCCCGCAGGCGGCCGCCAGGGGCGCCAGCAGCAGGCTGACCTTGTCGCCGACGCCGCCGGTGGAGTGCTTGTCCGCGGTGGGAGCCGGCAGGCCGGAGAGGTCCAGCTCCTCCCCCGAATGCAGCATGGCGCCGGTCAGCGCGGCGGTCTCGCGCGGCTCCATGCCGCGGCACCAGATCGCCATCAGGAGCGCCGACATCTGGTAGTCCGCGACGCCGCCCGAGGTGTAGCCCTCGACCGCGAACGCGATCTCCCGCTCGTCCAGGGCGCCGCCGCGCTTCTTGCGCTCGATGATCTCGACGATGTTCACGGGTCGTCTCCGTTCAGGGGGCTTCGCCGGGGGTGAAGCTGTCGAAGGGGCGGGGCAGCAGCTCGGACAGGCGGAAGGTCTCGACGTCGCCGCCGCGGCCGGCGAGGTGGATCACCAGGCCGGGGGCGAACTCCTGCAGCACCTGGCGGCAGGCGCCGCAGGGCGGCGTCGGGGTGTCGGTGTCGGTGACCACCGCCGCCGCGACGAAGTCACGGCAGCCCTCGCTCACGGCCTTGAAGACGGCGGTGCGCTCGGCGCAGATGCTCAGGCCGTAGCTGGCGTTCTCGACGTTGGTGCCGCTGTAGACGCGCCCGTCGGCGCCCAGCAGGGCGGCGCCGACGCGGAAGTGCGAGTAGGGCGAGTGGCTGTGGGCCATCGCCTCGCGGGCGGCGGCCACCAGCCGGGCCCTGTCGTCTTGGGTCACGGTGTCCTCCCCGCCGCGGCGCGGACCGCCGCCAGGAAACTGGTCCCGAGGCGCGGCGCCGGGCTCCCGAAGTACTCGGCCAGCGTCGCTCCTAGATCGCCGAACGTGGACCGCGTGCCCAGATCGCCGCCGGCGGCCGCCCCGCCCAGCGTCGCCAGCAGCGGGACGTATTCTCGGGAGTGGTCCGAGCTGGCCGTCGTCGGGTCGTTGCCGTGGTCGGCGGTGAGCAGCAGCAGGTCGCCGTCGCGCAGGCGCGGCAGGAAGCCGCCCAGCCAGCGGTCGAAGGCCTCGAGGTCGCGCGCCATGCCGACGGGGTCGTTGCGGTGGCCCCACAACATGTCGAAGTCCACGAGGTTCAGCAGGACCAGCGACGGGCCGGCGCCGGCTTCGGCGTACAGCGCCGACAGCGCCGCCATGCCCTCGGCGTTGGACTTCGAGACGACCTTCTCGGTCACGCCCTTGTGGGCGTAGAGGTCGGAGATCTTGCCGATGGCGCGCACCGCGACGCCGTCCGCCGCCAGCCGCGGCAGCAGCAGATCGTCCGGCGGCACGACCGAGTAGTCGTGCCGGTTCGGCGTGCGCCGGTAGTCGCCGGCGGCGCCCAGGAAGGGGCGCGCGATCACCCGGCTGACCTCGTGGGGCGGCACGAGCAGGCGGCGGGCCGCCTCGCAGACGCGGTAGAGCTCCGCCAGCGGCACGACCGACTCGTGGGCCGCGATCTGGAAGACCGAGTCGGCCGAGGTGTAGACGATGAGCTTGCCCGTGGCGACGTGCTCGTCCCCCAGCTCCTTGATGATCTCGGTGCCGGACGCCGGCTTGTTGCCCAGGACGCCGTAGCCCGTCGCGGCGGTGAAGGCCGCCAGCACGTCGGCGGGGAAGCCGTCGGGGTAGGTCGGGTAGGGCCGCGCGGTGACGACCCCCATCAGCTCCCAGTGCCCGGTGGTGCTGTCCTTGCCCTTGGACACCTCGGCCATGCGGCCCCAGCAGCCGCGGGGCGCCGCCGCCGGCGGCACGCCCGCGACGGCGTGCAGGTTGCCCAGGCCGAGCGAGCCGAGGACCGGCAGGTCCAGCCCGCCCACGGCCAGGGCGGTGTGGCCGAGGGTGTCGTGGCCGACGTCGCCGTACTCGGCGGCATCGGGCAGCGCGCCCACGCCGACCCCGTCCAGGATGATCACGATGGCGATACCCACGCGGTGCGGCCTCCTGTTGCGAGTGCGTCCGCGGACGGTAGTCCCGCCCCGCGGCGAAGTCAATGCGTCAAGGTCGCACCGACCGGCCCCGTCCGCACCTCCCTCCCCCCGGAGCCGCGCCCGCAGGTCCGGCTTGTGCGGGCGGCGAAACCGGGTAGTATGGGCCGCATGGAAGACGAGCTGTTCGGCGAGAGCACGAGGCTGGGGCGTTCCGGGGGCGACGGGCCCGCGGACGCGGCGGCGTCCGCGCCGGCCGGCCGGCCGCTGGCCGACCGCATGCGCCCGCAGCGGCTCGAGGACATCGTCGGCCAGGACGAGCTGCTCGGCCCGGGCCGGCCGCTGCGCCGGCTCATCGACGGCGACGTGCTGCCGTCGCTGCTGCTGTGGGGCCCGCCGGGCTGCGGCAAGACCTCGCTGGCCCGCGTCATCGCCGGCGTCACGGCCGCCAACTTCCTCGAGTACAGCGCCGTGCAGGTCGGCAGCCGCGAACTCAAGCAGGTCATGGCCGAGGCGGCCAAGCTGCGGCGGTCGCTGCAGCGGCGCACCATCATCTTCCTGGACGAGATCCACCGCTTCAACAAGGCCCAGCAGGACGCGCTGCTGCCCTGGGTGGAGAAGGGCGACGTGACGCTGATCGGCGCCACGACCGAGAACCCCTCCTTCGAGATCAACGCCGCGCTGCTGTCGCGCACGCGCCTGTTCGTGATGAAGCTGCTGGACGAGGCGGCCCTGACGGAGCTGCTGCGTCGCGCGCTGGCGGACCCCCGCGGCCTCGGCGGCGGCCACGGCGGCGACCAGGGCGCGGCGACGGGCTTCGCCGAGGACGCGCTGCGCTCCCTGGCCGTGGCGGCCGACGGCGACGGGCGCGTCGCGCTGAACCTGCTGGAGATGGCGGCCGCGGCGGCGGCGCCGGGCGAGGTCGTCGACGCCGCGGCGATCGCGCGCATGATCCGCGACCGCGCGATCCGCTTCGACAAGGCCGGCGAGGAGTTCTACAACCTGATCAGCGCGCTGCACAAGTCGCTGCGCAACAGCGACCCCGACGCCGCGCTGTACTACCTGGCCCGGATGCTCGAGGGCGGCGCGGACCCGCTGTACGTCGCCCGCCGCCTGACCCGCTGCGCCAGCGAGGACGTGGGCCTCGCCGACCCGCAGGCCCTGGCGCAGGCGCTCGCCGCGCGCGACGCCGCGCAGTTCCTCGGCATGCCCGAGGCGGCGCTGGCCCTGGCCCAGGCCTGCGTGTACCTGGCGCTCGCGCCCAAGAGCAACGCGGCCTACGCCGCCTACGCGGCCGCCGCGGACGAGGTCCGCCACGGCGTGAACCCGCCGGTGCCCCTGCACCTGCGCAACGCCCCGACGCGGCTGATGGAGACGCTGGGCTACGGCGAGGGCTACGCCTACGCCCACGACGCCCCCGAGGGCGTCGCCGCCATGGACTGCCTGCCGAACTCCCTGCGCGAGCGGCGCTTCTACGCGCCGACGGCGCGGGGGTTCGAGGCCCGCCTCGGCGAGAGGCTCGCGAAGATCCGGGACTGGAAGCAGCAGCGCCGCGACGGCGCCGCACAACCGACGAAAGACGAGGACGCATGAAGCGCATCGGTGTCTTGACGGGAGGCGGCGACTCCGCCGGCATGAACGCGGCCCTGAGGGCCGTCGTGAGGACGGCGCTGGGCGAGGGCGTCGAGGTGGTCGGCATCCAGCGGGGCTGGCTGGGCCTGAGCGAGGCCGACGCCCGGCCGTTGAGCTCGCGCGACGTCGCGGGCATCCTGCACGCCGGCGGCACGATCCTGCGCACCTTCCGCTACCCCGACTTCAAGCTCGCGGCCGGGCAGGAGAAGGTCGGCCGCGCCCTGAAAAAGCTGAAGCTGGACGGCCTGGTGATCATCGGCGGCGACGGCAGCTTCCGCGGCGGCGCGGTGCTGGACGAGACGTTCGACTTGCCGGTGATGGGCGTGCCCGCGACGATCGACAACGACATCCCGGGCACCGACTTCTCCATCGGCTTCGACACGGCGCTGAACATCGCCGTGGACGCCGTGGACAAGATCCGCGACACGGCCTCGAGCCACGGGCGGATCTTCGTGATCGAGGTCATGGGCCGCTCCTGCGGGCTGCTGGCCATGCAGGCCGGCCTGAGCACCGGCGCCGAGGAAGTCATCGTGCCGGAGATCCCCTTCGACCTGGACGCGATCTGCCGGCGCATCGAGGGCGGCTACGACCGCGGCAAGCAGCACGCGGTGATCCTGGTCGCCGAGGGCGCCGCCAAGGCGCCCTACATCGAGTACGAGCTGAAGAGCCGGCTGAAGCGCTCCATCCGCATGGTCGTGCTCGGCCACGTGCAGCGCGGCGGCTCCCCTTCGGCCGCGGACCGCATCCTGGCCACCCGCTTCGGCGTGGAGGCCACGCGGCTGCTGCTCGGCGGCGAGCGCGGCAAGATGGTCGGGATGGTCTCCGGCCGCCTCAAGGCCGGCCCGCTGGCTTCGCGCAGCGACGTCGCCCGCAAGCAGGTGCTGGCCTACGAGCAGATGTTGCGGCTGCTGACCTGACGCCGCCCGCCGGCGGACCGCGGAACGGAAAGCGCCCCCGCCGGCCGGCGGGGGCGCATTCGCGTCGGACGGTTCGCGGAATCGTCAGCTGCCGCGGATCGCCGTGTTGGCGACCTTGAACCAGTTGATCCGGATCGTGCCGCAGACGTTGCGCAGCGTGCCGTAGGATTTGGTGCGCTCGATGATCGAATCGGACACGCCGGTCAGCGAGAACGAACCGACCAGGGGCAGGTTCTTCTCCTTCAGCAGCTGCAGCATGTAGCCCGCGCCGGCGTCGAGGTCGACCACCCGCAGCGTCGCGTTGTCCAGCACGATGTACCAGCCGTAGTCGTTGGGGCCGGGGTTCGCGCGCTGCGTCTCGTTCAGGTCGTGGCGGGGCACGTAGACGAAGTTGTCCACCATCGACTGCACCTCGGGCGCGCGGTCGCCGGCGTTCGCCGGCAGCAGGGGCTGGAAGGTGCTGAACAGGCGGGCGTTCATCTCGTTGAGGTTCGTGCCCGGGGTCTCGATCTGCTGCTTGGTCAGCTTGACGATCGACGGCAGCGTGTAGTTCGCCACCGAGTCGACGCGCGCGATCGCGGCGCCCTGGCGCACGCCCATCAGGAACAGGTGCGTGGTCGTGTTGCCGGCGGCGCGGTCGGTGAACCGCTTCTGCACGCCGAGGCGCTGGCCCTGGTACTTGCCGGCGTAATCGGTCTGCAGGGCGGGGCCGACCAGGAAGTGCATCTGGTTGCCCTGCTTGACGATCGCCACATCGCCGCGCGCGAAGTAGAGCGGGGGCCCGTCGACCTCGAAGAGGAAGTCCGCGCTGCGGACCGAGTCGGCGCCCGCCATCACGGCGCCCAGGGAGGCGGACAGGTAGGGATCGACCACCTTCTCCTTGCTGCAGCCGGCGAGCCCGGCCAGGATCGCGATGAGCACCATCGCCGCGAGGAGAAGCGGAGCCCGTCGCAGCACGGACGTGGCAGCAAACATGGACAACCTCCCTTGGGTGTATCGGATCGTGCCGGTCGTCGGCGACCGGCGTATCGACCTGGACTGGCGCTCCCGCCGCAGGACCGCGGCAGCAGGTTACCCGCCGCCACCGGTCATCGTCAACACCGCGGATCGAGCCGGCATCGACATGAAATTGGCGAATCGGGGCCGAAAAAGCAAATGCTATCCCCGGGCCCGGGCCGCCTCAGACGCCCCGGCGGTCCAGGAGCGGCAGGCGCGCGGCCCTCCCGACGATTCCCCCCTGGTCCGGGTCGTCCCAGTCCCACAATTCATGGAACAGCTCCCAGTGGATCGGCAACAGGACGCCCGCCGCGCCGAAGAGCCGCGCGAAGCGGCGGCGGCGTTCGGCGACCGGCAGGCCGGGCAGGAACCCGCGCCGCAGGCGGCCGTCGATCGTCACGTCCCAGGCTTCCTGGAACGCCTCGGCCAGCGCCGGCGGCACCGCGGACGGCACGATCCGGCCCGTCAGCACGTCGGCCACGGCCAGGAAGTGGTGGTGCAGGAAACGTTCTCCCCGCGCGGGCGCGAACGGCAGCGGGCCGGCGGGAGCCGGAGGTTCGCGCAGGTCCCAGGGCAGGGACGGCAGCGCGCCGGCGAGTTCCGCGCCGCGCTCGGCGAGGAAGTGGCCGGGGTGGCCGTAGATCTCCAGCGCACCTGGCGCCGCGAGGCGCCACCAGGGCCGCTCGTCGGGAGCGAGGTCGTCCAGGACCAGCGCCAGCTCGCGCAGGCGGTCCGTCAGGCCGTGGCGGCGGGCCGCCCCGCGCGCCAGCTCCGCGACGGCCGCGGCGTGCTCCCAGTCATCGGGTTCCACGCGCAGCAGCACGGCCGCCTCCCTCCTAGCCGGCGATCAGGGACCCGCCGCCGAGCGGGCGCAGGCGGGCGGTGAAGTGGCGCAGCACCGGCGCCTCCTCGACGATCTCCAGGCCGCGCAGGCGTTCGCCGCACTCGCGCAACCGCCCGCAGACCTCCGCCACGTAGGCCAGGTGCGTCTCGGTGTACACGCGCCGCGGCACGGCCAGCCGCACCAGCTCCATCGCCGGGTGCACGGTCCGGCCCGTCTCGGGATCGGCGTGGGCGAACATCAGGCTGCCGATCTCCACGCCGCGCACCCCGCCCTCGAGGTACAGGGCGCAGGTGAGCGCCTGCGCCGGGAAGGCGCCCTGCGGCAGGTGCGGCAGCATCCGCCGCGCGTCGACGTAGACGGCGTGGCCGCCGACGGGCGTCAGGATCGGCACCCCGCGCTCCTGCATCTGCTCGCCCATCCGCCGGACCTGGCCGATGCGGTAGGTCAGGTAGTCGTCGTCGAGCACCTCGCGCAGGCCCTGCGCGACCGCGGCCAGGTCGCGCCCGGCCAGCCCGCCGTAGGTGCGGAAACCCTCGATGAGGATCAGCAGGTTCGTGATGTCGCGGGCCCAGTCGTCGTCGTTCAGGCAGAGGAAGCCGCCCATGTTCACCAGGGCGTCCTTCTTCGCGCTCATCGTGCAGCCGTCGCCGAGGGCGAAGATCTCCCGCGCGATCTCCTTGATGGCCAGGTCGGCACAGCCCGGCTCGCGCCGCTTGATGAACCACGCGTTCTCGGCGAAGCGGCAGGCGTCGAAGATCAGGGGCACGCCCTTGCCGTGGCAGAAGGCGGAGACCTCGCGGATGTTCGCCAGCGACACGGGCTGGCCGCCGCCGCTGTTGTTGGTGATGGTGATCATGACGAAGGGGATGCGGTCGCCGTAGCGGTCGAAGGCCGCGGCGAGCTTCGCCAGCGACATGTTCCCCTTGAAGGGGTGCTCGCCGGTGGGGTCGAGCCCCTCGTCGATGACGCAGTCGAGCGCGAGCGCGCCCTGGTGCTCGACGTTGGCGCGCGTGGTGTCGAAGTGGATGTTGTTGGGCACCACCGAGCGCTTGTCCAGGCGCGTGGTGAACAGCAGGTTCTCCGCCACGCGCCCCTGGTGCGTGGGGATGACGTGGCGGTAGCCGAAGATGTCGCGGATGGTGTCCTCGAAGTCGTAGTAGTTGCGGCTGCCGGCGTAGGCCTCGTCCCCCTGCACCAGCGCGCCCCACTGGGCGTCGCTCATCGCCGAGGTGCCGCTGTCGGTGAGCAGGTCGACGTAGATCGACGAGCTCGGCAGGCCGAAGACGTTGTAGCCGGACTTGGCCAGCGCCGCGGCGCGCTCCTCGCGGCTCACGCGGCGGACCGGCTCGACGACCTTGATGCGGTAGGGGACGAACGGCAATTCCATGGGTCCTCCTCGACCAGGGAGACGGCGGAAGGCCTTGCCAGGGGCGGCGCGGACGGGCATCCTGCGGGGTCGAAGGTAGCAGCCGCCGATACGGCGAACAAGGAAAGAGGGGGCGACGATGGTCCTGCCGGACCGCTGGCGGCGACGCCTGCGCGACGCGTGGCGGGCGGCGGTGGGGCCGACGCGGAACCCGCGGGCCGTCGCGCGCGGCGTCGCGGCGGGCCTGCTGGTGGCGCCGACGCCGGTGCTCGGGCTGCACACCTGGATGGCCCTGGGACTCGCGACGGCGCTGCGCGCGAACCGGGCGGCGGCGCTGCTCGCCTCGAACCTCTCGAACCCGGTGACCTTCCTGCCCCTGGCGCTGCTCGACGTGCGGGTGGGCACGTGGCTGCTCGGGCGCCCGATGCCGGAGCTGGCCGTCGACGAGATCTCGCGGGCCAGGCTGGGCGAGGCGCTGCTGGCGGCCTGGCTCGGCGCGGTCGCGCTGGGCGTCGCGTTGGCCGCGGCCGGCTACCCCGCGGCGCTGGCGGCGGCCCGACGCCGGCTCGCCGTCGTCGACGGGGATCAGCCCCCGTCCTCACCCAGCGGCGAGCGGTCCTTGTAGCACACCAGCAGCCGGTCGCCCGCCGGCGCGATCGCCCGGTAGAGGTGGCGCGGCAACTCGTTGCCGAAGAAGAGGCAGGCCAGGTCGTGCGGCCGCCCCCCGACGCCGTCGTCCGGCGTCGTGAGCGCCAGCACCGGCGGCCCGTCCGCCGGCGCCCGCAGTTCCCCGATCCCGTCGGCCTCGATGCGCCAGGCGGCGAGGAGCGGTTCGCGGGCCAGATCCGCCAGCGAGGCGCGCCCGTGGACCGCGACGAGCTCCTTCAGTCGGCGCCGCGCCACCGGCCAGGCCAGCAGCGATTCCGACCAGCCGGCCCGGGCCGCCAGGGCGATCAGCTCCGAGAGCGTCGCGGTCGGCGGCGGGGCCGATTCCCCCAGCCAGCGCCGGTACTCGCGGGCAGCTGCCGCCGGCATCAGCCTGGCGGCGGCCGGCGCGGGCGGCGGCGCCGGCGCGGCGCCGCGACGCGGGGGCGCGACCGCACCGGCGGCCGCCACGTCCAGGGCCAGGGCCAGGATCTCGAACGGCCCCGGCAGCAGCAGAGGGTCGAGGCGGTGGCGCTCCACCGGCAGCCATCCCGCCAGCGAGGCGGTCTGCGCGAGCGTGACGAAATCGCCGCGCACCGGCGCCACCAGGTTCCAGAGACTCCCGGCGCCGCGGCGCTGCAGGTCGACGATCAGGTTGACGGCCTCCGGCCCGTTGGTGGTGTAGGAGGACACGACCTCGCCGCGCTCACGGCGCCGGGCGCGGACGCGGGGGCGCTCGCCGGCGAAACGCGCGACCAGATCCAGGATCTCCTCGCAAACCTGTCGCGACTGGTCGCGCTGGTCCCGCAGGGCGACCACCTGCTGCCGGGGCGGCACCACCAGGTAGAGGTGCTCGCGCGTCTCCTGGCAGAGCATCGGGTCCACCGTCCACAGCTGCCGGCCGGCCTGGAAGCGCTGGGCGGCGCGGAAGCGCAGCGTCGTGGAGAGGTCCTGGGCCTCGATCAGCACCAGCACCTCCTCCGCGGGTTCGCCGCGGAGGATCCCGTCGCCGGGCGGGTCGCCCAGTTCCAGATTGTCGTGCTCCAGGGTCACGTTCAGCGGCGGCAGACCGGGCCGGACACGACGCCAGGCCAGGTGGAACCTGGCCGCGGCGGCCGTCCCGGGCGCGATCACCACGATCTGCCGGTGGTCGGTCCCCGCGTCCAGCAACGAGACGAGCAGGCGGGCGGCCGCTTCGGGCGCGCCGGTGCCGGCCATGCCCTCCAGGACCAGGGGCGGCGCGCCGGGAGGCGGCCAGTCGGCGACCGGTTCCGCATCGTCGTCGCGCCCGGCCCGTCGCCTGGCGACGGGCTTCACGTCGGGCAGGCAGCCGTCCCGCCAAGCTTCGTGCAGCTGCTCCCGCCACGCGTCCTCCTCGCGGGCCAGGGCGGCCAGCAGCTCGGCCGCGGGCGCCGGGTCGGTCCCGGCGGCGAGCACGGCGGCGAATTCGTCCAGCACGATCTCGCCGTGCGCCGCCGCGCCGTCGACGCACCACAGGCCGAGCATGACGCCTGCGGCGTGCACGTCGTCGTCCGGCGCGGGGAACGGGACCTCCCCCGCCTCGTGAACGGACAGCTCGCGCGCCCGCTCGCGCACGGCCGCAAGGCGGCCGGCGACGAGCGTGGCCAGCGTCGCGGCGTCCCCGCGCACGCCGCAGCGCCGGCGTGGCGCGTGGAGCGCCCCGCCCGCCGCGGCGTAGACCAGCAGGGTCCGGCCGGCCGGCGCGTGCAGCGGCGAGACGGCCAGCAGCAGGCGGTCCCACCAGCCGCGTTCGGTCGGGTCGAGCCACGGCCAGAGCCGGAGCGGATCGGTCAGCAGGGGCGATCCCTCCAGCGCGGTCGCGGCCCCCAGTGATGCGACGACGCGCGGCAGCAGGGCGGCGAGCCGTTCGAGACGGTACTCGGCTTCCACCAGGGCCACCGCGGGCCGCACGCGGCGCGGTCGCGGCGTCGGTTCCCGCGCGACGCTGCGGCCGCCGACCGCCGCCGTCCAGGCGGCGACGCCCAGGGCCCGACGCACGTCCGCGGCGGGCAGGCCGCAGAGCGCCTCCACGCAGCGAGGCGGCAACGCGCCGTCCCCGCCGGGACCGGCCTCGGCGCCGGGCGACGCCGACGCCACGCTGAACAGGCGCCGGAAGTCCCCGCCGGTCGCGTGCCGTTCGTCGCCGGCCAGCGCGCCGCACGCGGGATCCAGTTCGAGCGCGTGGTACCAGAGGCTCGTCTCGCCGCGGGCGCGCAGACGGAACCGTCGCAGCTCCTGTTCGCCGGGAGGCGGGTCCAGCAGGGCGTGGCGGCATTCGGTCGGCGGCTCTTCGGCGCGGCCCAGGCAGCAGACGAGCCATTCGTCCGGGGCGGGCGACGCCGTCAGCTGGCGGGTGGGCTGCAGGCGCCAGCGACGACCCGCTTCGTCCAGGAGCGACGTCAGCAGTTCCTGGTGCTCGGGCGTCGTCCACACGCACAGCGGTTCGGGTCGCGGCGCCGCCGTGCGCTCGGCCAGAGCCCGGAGCTTCTCCCGCCAGAGATGCCGCAGCAGCGCGGCGCGGTCCGCGGGCGAAGCCCAACGCTCCAGCGCCGAACCGCAGGCGGGGCAGCCCTGTGACCAGCGGAGCCAGGCCGACACCGTGGCGCAGCTAGGGCAAGGCCATTGCGGGTGCGGGACGCGGCCGATCACGACCGCGGGCAGGTCCGCCAGGTCCGACATCGACGACTCGTCCAGGGTGTCGAGGACCAGGCCGCCGACGTGTTCGAACAGGCCGGACAGGTACCGGCGCCAGGAACCCGGCAGGTCCGTCGCCTGCAGCGTCATGGGCGCCTCGACCAGGTGCAGCAGCGCGTGCAGGCAGGGCGCGCAGCGACCGCCGTCGGTCGCGCCCGACGGCAGCCATCCGCCCAGATCCCCGGCCCAGATCTCCGTCGGCGGGTCCAGGGCGAGGCGCCGGACCAACTCCGGGTCGGCGAGGTCGGACGGCCGGGCCCAGGTGACGGCGTGCCAGCCGCCGCCCGGGGGCGACGCGCCTACGGCGAGCAGCGAGGGCTTCGGCGAAAGCACGGCGTCGCGCAGGACCACCGCTTCGGCCGGCGGCGAATCGCTCACCACCAGCAGCCAGGCGCCGTGGTCGCCGTCTTCGCGGGCCGCGGTCACCGCGGTCGCGCTGTGGAGCCAGGCGGCCGCCGGATCGCCCAGCACGAGACGGCGACGGGCCGTCGGCCAGGCTTCCGGCAATCCGGCGCGTTCGCGGTCCAGGAATCCCGGCGGCAGGCCCCGCCCCTCGGCGTCGGTCCAACCCTGGACCTGCAGCCAGCCCACGACCGCCTTGCGCAATGGGTCGGCCGAGCGACCGCGTCGCGCCGTCGGCCGCAGCGGCTCGCCGTCCAGGTCGAAGACGCCGGCGCCCCACGCTCCCGCCAGGGCGGCCGCGCCGGCGGCGTCCAGCGACGGGCCGCCGTCCGCGCCGAGCGGGAACGTGCGCCACCAGCGCGTGTCCCCGACCATGACGGCGCCCGCGCCCCTGCCCCGCAGCGCGTGCAGTTCCAGCGCCAGCAGGGCGCGCCGCTGCGCGGCGACCGCGGCGGCGCCGGCATCCCGGCGCCCCCAGGAATCGTCGTCCGCGGCGGCGTTCGCGCCGTCGCCGGCGGCGGGGTCCAGGCTCGCCAGCTGGGGAACGTAGACGACGCCCCCTGAGCATCGCCGTGCGGTGTCCGCGTCGTCCCAGAAACCATCCGGCGATTCGACGCCGAGGTCCTTGATGGGCAGGGCGGCGATCCCGCCGCGCGCCAGGGCGTGGAGGCAGGCGCCCAACGGGCCCGCCGTCGGCAGGAGCAGGCGGGCGCCGGCCGTGCCGGACAGCTGCACGAGGCGGCGGGCGTGGGCCGCCGCGGCGGCGCCCAGGCGCACCCGCGCGTCCGGAGGCGGGCCGCCAACAGCCAGGGACAGCGGCGTCGCCGCGTCACCGCCGCGCACGAAGACCCGGCAGGCGCCGTGGAGCGAGAGCCAGCCCCCGAGGATGGCGGCGAGGTCGCCGTCGAGGATCGGGGCGGGCGCCAGCAACGACAGCTGGCCGGCGCCCTCGCCGGCCAGGGCGCGGTGACGGGCGGCGGGTTCGTCGGCGCCGCGCCGGTGCCAGCTCCAGTTGATCACGGCGGCATCGGCGAAGACCCAGGCGACGGCTCGTGCGCCCAGCCCCCAGAGCCGGGCGCGCGCCGCGCCGTCGCTCGGCAGATCGCCGGCCAGCCCCACGACCGCGGCGTCGCCGTCCACCCGCCGGGCCAATTCGCCGGACCAGCCGTCCGGCCCCGGTGCGGCGTGGCGGCGCAGCCGCTGGTCCAGCCAGGTGTCGTAGCGGTCGATCCAGGGACAGGCGCCGCGCTCTCGCGGGCGTAACCGGCGGTGGTCGGCCAGGTCGCCGTTGTGGGTCGCCGCGAGCCGGCAGGCATGGATCAGTGGCAGCAGCTCCTGATCCGGCAACGAGGCCATCTCCGACAGCAGGGACAGGGCCGCCTCGCGGTCGTGGAGCGCGCCGCCCGCCGGCACGAGGGTCCAGGCGCCCGGTTGCCGCGACAGCGGACCGGCGAATTCCGCCAAGCGGTCGGCGCCGTCCAGGACGAGGCGCCAGGCGGCGCGGCGCTGGCCCCAGGCTTCCAGCGCCGAAGCCCGGTCGGCGGCGTGCACCAGCGCCGAGGCCGCCGCGGCCAGTTCGGGATCGCGCGGCTCGACGTGGCGTCGTCCGGCGTCGGTCGTCACGGCGGCGAAAGCGCGCGGCGACGGCCGGTCCTGCAGCGGGGTCAGGGGCCAGCCCTGGGGCCGCACGAGATCGGGTGGCAGGAACGACGCCACCAGCCGGGCCGCGCCGTCCCCGCGGCGGGCCAGTTCGCGGATCATGCCGCGCTGCCCGGGCTCCGCGGCCGCCAGTCGCGCCGCGGCGCCCAGCCAGACCCGGCCCGCGCGCAGAGCACCCGCGACCGCAGCGCAGAGCGGTTCCCGGGTCTCCACGGCGAAGAGCGGGTGCGGCGCCGGCGCCTCGCAGCGCAGGGCGGCCAGGGTGTCGAGCACGCCGTCGTCCACGCCCCGGGCCGGCAGCTCCGGCTCCAGCAGCGCTTCCACGAGGCCCCGCAACTCCCAGCCGGGTAGTTCGTTGCCGATGTCGCCGAGCACCAGGATCCGTTCGCGGACCTCGCCCAGGTACGCGATCACCGCCGCGGCGGATGGTCCGTCGGCCCAGCTCAGGACGTCGACGGGACGGCTCCGGCGCCAGACCACCAGGTGACCGGCACCATGCAAGTCGCGGGCGGCCGAAGCCCAAACCCCGTCGCGGGTCCCGATCCGCCGCTCCTGCAGCACGACCAGGGCCGCGCGACGGCGGCGCTCGACCGCCGCGTCGGCGGCGACGGCTTCAAGCAGGGCCAGGGCCTCGTCGTAGCGCGGGACCGGCAACGCGAAGCGGTCGAGGTTGGCGAGCAGGGCGGCGGCGGCGAGACGGGCCAGGTCGCGGCGCTCGGCGGGCGTGCCCTCCTCCCGCGCGCAGGCGGCGTAGTGGGCGGCGGCCCGCGACGCGTCGTCCAGCGGCCCTTCGGCCAGCTGCGCGGCGAGCCAGAGCCGCTCGGCCTCCTGGACGGGACCGACCATGTGTTCGGGAGCCAGCAGGGCGTCGGCGTCGCGGGCGAGAGCGCGGACGGCGGCGTCCATCTGCCCCCGGCGCGCGAATTCCAGGACGCGCGCGGCCAGCCGCAGGCGGACGTCGGCGGCCAGGGGCAGCGACACGGCCAGCAGGCCGTCCGGCGGCGGGCAGCCCGCGTCGCAGGCGGCGACCAGCGCGGCTTCGAGGAAGGGCGAGGGATCGATCCGGCGCAGGTCGGCCAGTTCGCTGACGGCGGTGAGGTAGGCGGCGCCGGACGCCAGGCCCAGGCGTTCGCGGGGCGGGAAGGTGCCGGGAGTTGCGACCGAGGCGCGCGCCCGGTCCAGCAGGCCGCGCGCCTGCTCGCGGAAATCCGCCGTGAATCCGGTCCGTTCCCGCTCCCAGCGCCCGGCCTCGCCCTTCTCGGCGGCGCCGGCGCCGCGCAGGCGGGTCAGGGCGCGCTTGGCCGCGCCGCCCATCTTCTCGCTCAGGAAGACGCGCACGGGCGAACGCTCGCGGCTGTCCCCCGCTTCGGCGAAGCTGGACTCCGCCCCGCGCAGGTCGCCCGCATCGAGCCGGGCGCGGGCCTCGGCCAGCAGATCCCAATAATTCATGGCCGTCCCCTGTCCGACCCCGTTCAGACGACGATGTTCACGAGCTTGCCCGGCACGACGACGACCTTGCGCACCGGCCCCGCCCCGATCAGTTCGGGGACGCGGCCGTGCGCGAGCGCGTCGCGCTCGACCTGCCCGGCGTCGGCGTCGCGGGGCGCCTCCATGCGCTCGCGGATCTTGCCGTTGATCTGGATGACGTAGGTGACCGTGTCGGCGACGAGGTACTCGTCGCGCCAGACGGGCCACGGGTGATCGAAGACCGAGCCCTCGCGCCCCAGCCGCAGCCACAGCTCCGCGCCGAGGTGCGGCGCGAACGGCGCGAGCATCTGCACCAGCGCCGTCAGCGCGTCGCGGAAGTCCGCGTCTCCGGGCCGGGGCCGCTCGCGGCCGCAGTACTGGTAGAGGGCGTTGGTCAGCTCCATCAGGCGGCTGAGCGCCGTGTTGAACTGGAAGCGCTCGAGATCCTGCGTGCAGCCGCGCACCGAGTTGTGCCGCACCAGGCGCAGCTGGGGCCAGCGCGCGGCGGCCTGCTCGTCGGTCATGGCGGCGGCGTCGGCGGGCGCGTCGCCGGCGGGCGAGCGGTCCTCGAGCGCCGCGTCCACGAGGCGCCAGACGCGGTTGAGGTAGCGCCAGATGCCGTCGATGCCCTCGTCGGTCCAGTCGCCGCCCTCGGCGAAGGCGAACCCGAACATGAGGTAGGCGCGCAGCGTGTCGGTGCCGTAGCGCTCGAGATAGTCGGCCGGCACCACGGTGTTGCCCTTGCTCTTGGACATCTTCTCGCCGTCGCGGGTGATCATGCCCTGGTGGCGCAGGCGCGCGAAGGGCTCCTCGACCGGCACCAGGCCGAGATCGTGCAGCACCATCGTGATGAAGCGCGAGAAGATCAGGTGCCCGCAGGCGTGGTCGGCGCCGCCGACGTACATGTCCACCGGCAGCCACCTGCGCAGCGTCTCGTAGCGGAACGGGGCGTCGCGCAGGCCCGGCTCCGGGTAGCGCAGGAAGTACCAGCTGCTGCAGACGAAGGTGTCCATCGTGTCGGGGTCGCGCCGGGCGGGGCCGCCGCAGCTGGGGCAGTCCACGGCCATGAAGGCCTCGCTGCTGGCCAGGGGCGCCTTGCCGCGCGGCCGGAAGTCCACGTCGTCGGGCAGCAGCACCGGCAGGCGGTCGCGCGGCACCGGCACCTCGCCGCAGGACGGGCAGTGGATGATCGGGATCGGCGCCCCCCAGTAGCGCTGGCGGCTGATCAGCCAGTCGCGCAGGCGATACTGGACGGTGGCGCGGCCGAGGCCTCGCGCCTCGAGGTCCGCGACGATGCGGCGGGCGCCCTGCTCGCTGTCGCAGCCGTCGTACGCGCCGGAAGCGGCCATCAGCCCGGGGCCCGTCCAGGCTTCTTCGAGCTGTCCGTCGGGCGCAGCACCGGCGGGCAGGATCACCTGCCGCACGGGCAGGCACAATGCCGCGGCGAAGGCGAAGTCGCGCTCGTCGTGGGCCGGCACGGCCATCACCGCGCCGGTGCCGTAGCCGGCCAGCACGTAGTCGGCGACCAGGATCGGCACGGCCTCGCCGTTCACGGGGTTGACGGCGGTCGCTCCGGTCGGCACGCCGGTCTTGGGCCGGTCGCTGCTCTGCCGGTCCACTTCGCTCAGCCGCGCCGATTGGCGGCGGTAGGCGGCCACGCCCTCGCGGTGCTCCGCCCCGGTCAGCACGTCGACCAGCGGGTGCTCGGGCGCCAGAGCCAGGTAGGTGACGCCGAAGAGCGTGTCGGGGCGGGTCGTGAAGACGCGCAGGGCGAGCGAGCCGTCGGCCAGCGTGTCGGCGCTGCCGGGCGCGGCGGCGCCGTCGGCGGGACGCGCGGCGAAGACGACCTCGGCGCCGTGGCTGCGGCCGATCCAGGCGGTCTGCTTCTTCTTGGTCTCTTCGGGCCAGTCCAGCGCGGGCAGGTTGTCGATCAGGCGGTCGGCGTAGCGCGTGATGCGGAAGCACCACTGCGTCAGGTTCTTGCGCACGACCTCGGACTTGCAGCGCTCGCAGACGCCGTCGTCGACCTGCTCGTTGGCCAGCACCGTCTGGCAGGAGTCGCACCAGTTGACCGGCTGCGCCGCGCGGTAGGCGAGCCCGTGTTCGAACAGGGTCAGGAAGAGCCACTGGGTCCAGGCGTAGTACTCGGGGGTGTGCGTGGCCAGCTCGCTGCGCCAGTCGTACATCGGCCCCAGCGTGCGCAGCTGCTCGCGGATGAAGGCGATGTTCTCGGCCGTGTGCGCGCCGGGGTGGACGCCGCACTTGATGGCGAAATTCTCCGCCGGCAGGCCGAAGCTGTCGAAGCCGACCGGCTGGAAGACGTTGTCGCCGCGCTGGCGCCGGTAGCGGGCCCAGGTGTCGGCCGGTACGTAGTTGTACCAGTGGCCGAGGTGGAGCTTGTCGCCCGACGGGTAGGAGAACATGCTCAGGCAGTAGCACTTGGGCCTGTCGGAGTTCCAGTCCACCTGGTCGTGACCGGTGCGGGCCCAGTGCTCGCGCCAGCGCTGCTCGATCTCCCGGAACGCGTAGTCGGCCATGATCCGTCGATCCTCCGGCCGGCGATGCGGGTCGCCGGGGATGGCTGGTCTGTGGGCGTTGGGGCGGCGCGGATCCGCGCGCCTCGGTCGCGCAACTCTAACCGCACGGCTCCCGCCGCGCCACTCCCAATCGGCGGCGTCCGGCGTGTCGCCGCGCGTCGACGCGCGCGGGATCAGAGGACCCCGGCGGTCACCTCCAGCCGCAGCCCGTCCCCGCCCGGCGCGAAGCGCACCGCGGCCACGTCGAAGCGGAACTCCGCCACGTCGCGGGCCGGGTTCGCCGCGAGCCAGGCCCGGGCGGCCAGCCGCAGCCGCCGCAGCTTGCGCGCGTCGACCGCCGCGGCCGGCGAGCCCCAGCCGTCCCCGCGCCGGGTCTTGACCTCGACGAAGACCAGCAGGGGCCCGCGCCGTGCGACGAGGTCCACCTCGCCGCGGGCGGCGCGGAAGCGCCGCTCGAGGATCGTGAAGCCCTCGGCGGCGTACCACAGCGCCGCGATCTCCTCGCCGCTGCGGCCGAGCGCCGCGGCGTCGGCGTGCTTGTTCATGGCCACCTCCCGCCGCCGCGGCAGCAGGAAGCCTACCAGAGGGAGCCCTGCCGCAGCAGGGCGACCGGAGCGAAGGTCCGGCGGTGCAGGGGGCAGGGGCCCAGACGCTGCAGGGCCGCGAGGTGGGCGGCGGCGCCGTAGCCCTTGTGGCCGGCGAAGCCGTAGCCGGGATGGCGGGCGTCCAGGTCGACCATCAGCCCGTCGCGCACGACCTTCGCGACGATCGAGGCGGCGGCCACCGCGGCGCTGAGGCCGTCGCCGCCCACCAGGCAGGCGGCGGGGCAGTCCAGCGGCGGCGCCTGGTCGCCGTCGACCAGCACCAGGTCGGGCCGGACGCGCAGACGCGCCACGGCGGTCGCCATGGCGCGCAGGCTGGAGCGCAGGATGTCGGTGCGTTCGATCTCGCGGGGCCAGGCGGCCTCCGCCTGCCAGTCCAGCGCCTCACGGACGATGTCCCGGTAGAGCGCCTCGCGACGGCGGGCGGTCAGCCGCTTGGAATCGTCCAGCGCCTCGGGCGCCCAGCCCGGCGGCAGCACCACCGCCGCGGCCACCACGGGTCCGGCCAGGCAGCCTCGCCCGGCCTCGTCCGTGCCGGCGAGCACCAGGGCCCCGCCCTCCCGCGAGGGGTCGGCGGCGCGTTCGTGGTCGAAGGCGGCCAGCAGGGCGCCGCGACCGCTCACTTCCGGCCGAACTGCTTCTCGCGGATGCGGGCCTTCTTGCCGGTCAGCTCGCGCAGGTAGTAGAGCTTGCTGCGGCGGATCCGGCCGCGGCGCACCAGCTCGATCCCGGCGAGGTTCGGGCTCTCGATCGGCAGCACGCGCTCGACGGCCACGCCGTTGGAGATCTTGCGCACGGTGATCGAGGCCTCGTTCGCCGAACCCTGGCGGGCGATGACGACACCCTCGTAGTTCTGGATGCGGGTCTTGCCGCCCTCGGTGATGTTCATCCGGCAGCGGATCGTGTCGCCGATGCTGAACACCGGCAGGTCCGTGCGCAGCTTCTCGGTGCGGATCGTGTCGACGATGTTGCTCATCGCAGCCTCCTGGTCGTACCCGCCGGCGTCGGGCCGGGGGGCGGGGTCCGCGGACCCCGTGTCTCGCTGTCATCCCGTGTCTCGCCGTCGTCCCGTGCGTCGTGACGGCGTCGTTCCCATCGTGTGTCGTCCGTCATTCCCCGGCGCCGCCGTCGCGATCCCGCGACGTGCGCCGCCGTCCCGCGGCCAGGTCGGGCCGACGCTCCCGCGTGCGCTCCCGCGACCTCTCCGCGCGCCAACGCTCGATGTTGGCGTGGTGCCCCGAGATCAGGATCTCGGGCACCGCCAGCCCGCGGTACTCCGGCGGCCGGGTGTACCAGGGGCCTTCGAGCCCGCCGTCGAGCGCGGCGGTGAAACTATCGCTCTCGGCCGAATCGCTGTTGCCCAGCACCCCGGGCAGCCGGCGCACCAGGGCGTCGATCACCACGAGCGCGGGCAGTTCCCCGCCGGTCAGCACGTAGTCCCCGATGGAGACCTCGCGCGGCCGCAGCAGGTCCAGCACCCGCTGGTCGACGCCCTTGTAGTGCCCGCAGACCAGCACCAGTTCGCCGGCGGCGGCGGCCTGCGCGGCCAGTTCCAGCACCAGATCCTCGTCCAGCCGCTCCCCCTGCGCCGACATCAGCAGCACGGGCGTCGCGTCGCCGCTGCGGGCGGCCTCGACGGTCTCGACCACCGGCGGGGCCATCAGGACCATCCCGGCGCCCCCCCCGTAGGGTGCGTCGTCGACCGTCCCGTGGCGGTCCACCGCGCGGTCGCGGATGTCCAGGACCTCGTAGGTCACCTGCCCCTGCCGCTCGGCCCGCCCCAGGATGCTGGTGGACAGGACCTCCCGGATCATCTCCGGGAACAGGGTGACGACCTTAATCGCCAGCGACATCGAGCAGTCCCTCCGGCGGGTCGATCACGAGCGGCCCCTGCAGCTCGTCCTCGGGCCGCAGGATGGGCGCCACGGCCGGGATCAGGCACTCGCGGCCGCCCCGCGGGACGACCAGCACGAACCCGGCGCCGTAGGTGCGCACGTCGTCGACCTCGCCGACCGCCTCTCCCGTCGCGGTCACGACCGGGCGTCCGAGCCAGCGGAACGGCAGTCCGCCGCGGGGGCGCGGGAAATCCGGGTCGGCGTAGCGGCTCCGGAGGAAGCCGACCATCCTGCCCACGGCGCCCTCGGCGCCTTCCCGCGTCCCGATCCCCGGCAGGGCCACCACGTAGCAGGTCCCCAGGGACCGCCAGGTTTCCGGCGCGAACGGCGCGCCGTCGTCCCAGAACAGGTCGCCGGAGTCCAGCAGGGGCTCGTGCCAATCGATCAGCGGGTAGAGCTTCAGCTCGCCCCGCAGACCCACCGCCTTGACCACGTCGGCGACGGGCACGAACTCGTCAGCCGGGAATCCCGTCATGCGCTACTGCTCGTTCGCGATCTCGAAGCCGAAGCGCCGGTCGACCCGCAGGCCCACGGCCTGCAGCAGGCCGCGCACCGCCTTCACGGTCGCGCCCCCCTTGCCGATGATCTGGCCCACGTCGTCCGGATGCACCTGCACCAGGAAGACCTCCTCGCCGTCGCGCTCCAGGGACTGGATGCGCACGTCCTCGGGATGGTCGACCAGGTTCACCGCGATGTACGAGACCAGCTCCATGGCCTTGCTCATGGCGGTCAGCTCTCTTCCGCGGGCGCGTCGCCCTCGGCGGCCGTCTCTTCGACAACGACGGCTTCGGCCTCGGCGGCGGCCGCGGCTTCCGCGGCGGCCTGCTTGGCCGCGGCGGCTTCGGCGGCGGCGGCGGCCTCCTCGGCGGCCTTCTTGGCGGCGACGGCTTCGGCCTTCGCCTTGCGATCCTGCTCGGCCTTGGCCTGGGCCTTGGCGCCGAGACGGCCGTCGAGGTCGCTCTTCCAGGCCGAAACGCGGGCCTCGACCTCGTCGACGGACAGGCCCTGCCGCAGCAGCTCCCACCGCAGCAGGACGCCCTCGCGGCGCATCAGGGAGCGGGCGGTCTCGCTGACCGTGGCGCCCTTGCGCAGCCAGGCGATGATCTCCTGCTCGTGCAGGTTCACTTCCAGCGGCTCGGCGAAGGGGTTGTAGTAGCCCAGGTTCGCCAGGTAGGCGCCGTCGCGCCGGTTTCGGCTGTCGGTGACGATCAGCCGGTAGAAGGGCCTCTGCTTGCGACCCATGCGGGTCAGACGGATCGTGGTCGACACTGAGTACCTCCGGGTTCGTGTCGGTGTGTTGCCCCGCACCCGCCGTTCAGGCGCGAAGCGATCCAATATAGGTCCCCGGACGGCCGGATCCAAGCCGCCCGGACCGCGGGACGGGGCCTAGCCGCGCCCGCCCAGCACCTTGCGTCCGAACTCCTCCAGACCGCCGGCGGCGTTGATGCTGCGCATCATCCGCCGCATGTCGCGGTACTGCTTCAGCAACCGGTTGACCTGGGACACGTTCGTGCCGCTGCCGCGGGCGATCCGCTTGCGGCGCGAGCCGTTGATGATCTCCGGGCTGCGGCGCTCGGTCGGGGTCATCGAGTTCAGGATGGCCTCGACCTTGCCCAGCTGCCCCTCGTCGACGTTGGACTTGTCGATCATCCCGCCGTCGACCCCGGGCAGCATCTTCATGATCCCCTTCAGGGGGCCCATCCGCCGCACCTGGCGGATCTGCTTCTGGAAATCCTCGAGCGTGAACTGGTTCTGCAGGAAGCGCTCGGCCAGCGCCTCGGCCTCCTGCTGGTCCATGTTCTCCTCGGCCCGCTCGATCAGCGACATGACGTCGCCCATGCCGAGGATCCGGCCCGCCATGCGGTCCGGATGGAAGGTCTCCAGGTCGGCCAGCTTCTCGCCGGTGGAGACGAGCTTGACGGGACGGCCGGTCACGGCCTTCACCGACAGCGCGGCGCCGCCGCGGGCGTCGCCGTCCATCTTGGTCAGCACGGCGCCGTCGAAGCCCACCCGCGAGGCGAACTCGCGGGCCACGGTCACCGCCTCCTGGCCGGTCATCGCGTCCACGACCAGGAGCTTCTCGTCCATCGGCACGGCCTTGTCGATCGCCGCCAGCTCGTCCATGAGCGTGGCGTCGATGTGCAGGCGGCCGGCGGTGTCGACGATCAGCACGTCGCACTTGTTGTCGCGCGCCCGGCGCAGGCCGAGCTTGACGATCTGCGCCGCGTTGCGGCGCTCGCGATCGGCGTGGACCGGCACCCCCGCCTGCGCGGCCAGCGTCTCGAGCTGGTCGATCGCCGCGGGCCGGTAGATGTCCGCCGCCACCAGCAGGGGCGAGCGCCCCTCCTTCACCAGGCGCTGGGCGAGCTTGGCGCAGAACGTGGTCTTGCCGCTGCCCTGCAGGCCCATGACCATGACCGTGGCCACCGGCGCACCCGACAGGCTCAGCGAAGCCGTCTCGCCGCCGAGCAGCTCCACGATCTCGTCGCGGACGATCTTGACGACCTGCTGGTCGGCCGACAGGCTGTCCCAGACCTGCTGCCCCGCCGCCTTCTCGGCCACGCGGGCGACGAAGTCCTTGGCGACCTGGTAGTTGACGTCCGCCTCGAGCAGGGCCAGGCGCACCTCGCGCAGCGCGTCCCTGACGTTCTCCTCGGTGAGACGGTCCTGTCCCGACAGCTTGCGCAGCGCGCCGCCCAGCCGGCTGGTCAACTCCTGGAACACCCTCGGGGTCCTCTCTCGGGAACATGGCGGCGCGCACAACGGCAACGGGCGGACGCTCCAGGCGCCCAGCCCCCCTTGCCGCGACCGCCCAGTATCGTCGAAAGCGACCGCGAAATCAAGGGTCTTGTGGGTTTCCGGGCGGTTCGGCGCCGGTCAGCGCAGGGAGGAAATCGCATCGGCGGGGTCGGCGGCGCCGAACAGGTAGGATCCGGCGACCAGGATGTCGGCGCCGGCGTCCCGGCAGGCCGGGGCCGTCCCGGCGTTGACGCCCCCATCGACGGAGATGGCGAACCCGAGCCCGGAGGCGGCCCGCCGCGCGGCCAGGGCCCGCAGCTTGTCCAGGGCCGCAGGCTGGAACCTCTGCCCCCCCTCCCCCGGCTGGACGGACATCACCAGCACGAGGTCGACCCGTTCGAGCCAGGGCAGCACCGCTTCGATCGGGGTGCCGGGGTTCAGGCTGAGGCCGCGGTGCTTCCCGAGCGCCCCGATCGCGTCGAGGGCCGCGCCGGGCGCGGGGACGGCCTCGATGTGGATCGTGATCGCGTCGGCGCCGGCGCGGGCGAAGGCCGCGAGGTGGCGCTCCGGTTCCGAGATCATCAGGTGCGCGTCCAACGGCAGGGCCGTGCGTCGCCTGACGGCGGCCACGACCTGGGGGCCGAAGGTGAGGTTGGGGACGAACCGGCCGTCCATGACGTCGAGGTGGATCAGGTCCGCGCCCGCGGACTCCATCCTCGCGACCTCCCGCCCCAGGTCGGCGAAGTCGGCCGACAGCAGGGACGGGGCCACCGCCGTGCCGTGTTCAGCGCGTCGCGACCACCAGTTCAACGATCTCTCCCCTGAGGATGCGCGTCCCGGGTTCCGGTTTCTGGCGCAGGACGGTCTGCGGCGGCGTGCGCGCGTCGCGGACGTGGCGCAGCGGCGCGAGGATGCAGCCGGTCTCGTCGACGGCGCTGCGGGCCGCCGACAGCGTCCGTCCCTTGAGGTCGGGCATCAGGAAGGCGGGCGCTTCCGCCTGGTCGACCATCACCACGTCCACGGTCACGCCCTTGCGGCTCCCGGTGCCCGCTTCCGGGTACTGCAGCGCCACGGTCGACGGCGCGCCCTCGAGCCCGCGCGCGCGCAGGGTGCGGCCGGCCCGGAATCCGCTGCGTTGGAGGGTGGCCGCGGCCTGTTGCGCGTTGAGGCCGTCGAGGGCGGGCACCGCGCCGGTGGGCGGGCCGCTGCTGAGCACCAGGCCCACCGCCCTCCCCTTGCGCACCGGCTGTCCGGGGGCCGGGTGCTGGTCGACGACGTTGCCGACAGGTTGCCGGGCGTGCGCCTCGCTGCGCACGACCTCGACCGCGAGGCCGGCGCCGTCGGCGGTCCGGCGCGCCTGCGCCAGGGTCTGCTCGCGCAGGTCCGGCACGCGCACTTCGGCGTGGCGATGGATCAGTTGCGGGACGATGAGGTAGTTGCTCAAGGCCAGGCCGACGGCGCCGGCGACGCCGAGGCTGGCGAGCAGCAGCAGGAATTGCCAGAACTTCACGAAGCATCCCTCCGCCGCGACAGTCGGGCCGCGAAGAAGCCGTCCGCGCCCTCGCGCTGGGGCAGCCAGGTCCGCGCCCACTCCCCGTCCGCGCGCCACGGGCAGGGCGCCAGCGATGGTTCCGCTGCCAGGACCGCCTCCAGAACGCCCTCGTTCTCCTCGGGTTCCAGGGAGCACGTGGCGTAGAGCAGGCGGCCGCCCGGCGCCAGCAGCGCGGACGCCCGCCGCGCCAGTTCCGTCAGCCGCGTCGCCGAAGCGACGATCGCCTCCGGACCAAGGCGCCACTTCCCTTCGGGGTGCCGCCGCAGCACGCCGGTCCCGGTGCAGGGCCCGTCCAGCAGCACGGTCGCGAAGGACCCGGACCGGAAGGGCGCCGCCCTGCCGTCAGCAGATACCACGAGGTCCGGCCCCGCGTCGATCCTTTTCGCCGTCGCCTGCAGCTTGCGCAGGCGCGCGGGGCTGAGGTCGGCGGCCACCAGCAGCGCCGGCGACCCGTCGTCCCCCGCCGCCAGGGCCGCGCGCAGCCGCGCCGTCTTGCCGCCCGGCGCCGCGCACAGGTCCAGGGCGGGACCCGCCGCGCCGTCCAGCAGGAGGTCGCACGCCGCCTGGACCGCTTCGTCCTGGACGATCAGTTCCGGACGGGTCCGCAGCAGTGCCGCCAGGTCGGCGCGCTCCTCGCTCGCGAGCAGCAGGGCGCGCGGGCTCAGCTCCCCGGGGCGGACGGATCGGCCGGCGGCGGCCAGGGCCGCGGCGACGGCCGCGGGGTCGGCGGGCGCCAGCACGTGCACGGCCAGCGGCGGGGGCAGGTTGTTGCAGCGGCAGAGATCGGCGGCCGCCGCGAGCCCGTAGCGCGCGCGCCACCGCGCGACCAGCCAGCGCGGGTGGCTCCACCAGGTCGACAGCCAGCCGTCGGGGTCGCGGGAGGGGTCGGGGAACAGCGCGTGCAGGGCCTCCTCGCGCTGCGGCGCCCCGTCGAGCGTCCGCCGCACCGACTGCAGCAGCCCGTTGACGAAGGGCGCGGGCCACGGTCCCGCGACCTCGCGCGCCAGGGCCACGCTCTGGTGGATCGCCGCGTGGTCCGGCACGCGGTCCATGCCCAGCAGCTGGTGCAGGCCCAGGCGCAGCACGTCGGCGATCTGCGGCGGCGTCGCGGCGTCGTGGCGCGAGAACCGCCGCACGAGGTGGTCGTAGCGGCCGCGCCAGCGCAGCGCGCCCTTCACGAGCTCCGCGAGGAAGCGGCGGTCGCGCTCGTCCGGCAGGCTGGCCAGGGCGTCGTCGAGGGCCGCGTCGAGGTTCTCGTCGCGCTCGGCGCGCTGCAGCACGTCCCAGGCGAGGCGGCGCACGGGGTCGAGGCTCATGAGCGCAGTCGGGTGCCGGCGGGGATCGGGCAGCCGCGCAGGAATTCGGCGGCGGTCATCGGCTTCTTGCCGGGGTTCTGCAGGCCCGTCACCAGCAGGACGCCCTCGCCGCAGGCCACGCACAGGCCCTTGTCCACCACCGCGAGCACGGTGCCCGGCTCGGCGCCGGAGGTGTGGAAGGACCAGGGCCGGGCCTCGGTGATCTTGATCTGGTGGTCGGCGAGGAAGGTCGTGGCGCCGGGCCACGGCTGCAGGCCCCGCACCTGGTTGTGGACCTTCACCGCGGAGCGCTCCCAGCGCAGGGGCGACAGCGAGCGGTTGAGCTTCGGGGCGTAGACGGCGCCCGTCTCGTTCTGCGGCGTCAGCGGCGCGCCGCCCGACTCGAGGCCGCGCAGGGTGCGGACCATCAGGTCGGCGCCCAAGCCGGCCAGGCGGATCAGCAGGTCGCCGGCGGTCTCCTCGGGGTCGATGGCCACCGCGTGCTGGGCCAGGACCGGCCCGGTGTCCACGCCCGCGTCCATGCGCATGATGCTGACGCCGCTCCAGGCGTCGCCGTGCAGGATCGCGTAGTGCACGGGCGCGACGCCGCGCCAGCGCGGCAGCAGCGAGGCGTGCAGGTTGATGCAGCCGAGTCGGGGCAGGTCGAGCAGGGACTGACGCAGGATGTGTCCGAACGCGGTCACCACCACGGCGTCGGGCGCCGCGTCCGCCACCAGCTGCGTGACGCGGGCGGCGTCGCCCGGGCCCCACTCGACCACGGGCAGCCCGTGCCCGCGGGCGGCGTCCTTGACCGCGGTCGCCTCGAGCTGGCGACCGCGCCCGGCGCGGCGGTCGGGCTGGGTGACGACCAGGGGGATCTCGGCGCGGCTCTCGACCAGGGCGTCGAGCGTCGGCACCGCGAAGTCCGGCGAGCCCATGAACACGATCCTCACGCGCGACCTCCCGTGGAGCGCAGTCGCCGCAGACCCAGCCGCAGTTCCACGCCGAAACGCCGCCAGGGATCGAGGTGGTCCACCATCAGGATCCCGTCCAGATGATCCAGCTCGTGCAACGCAATGCGCGCGGCCAGCCCGTCGTCGCGCAGCAGGCCGGTCGCGCCGTCGGGATCGCGGTAGCGCACCACCGCTGTGCGCGGCCGCGCGATCCGCCGGTAGATGCCGGGGAAGGACAGGCACCCCTCCTCGAACACGGTCGACGGACCGCCCGTCTCCTCCAGCACGGGGTCGAGCAACACCAGCGGCGGCCGCTTCCCCGCGAGGTCGGGCTGCACCACGATCACGCGCCGGTCGTCCCCCAGCTGGGGCGCGGCCAGCCCGACGCCGCGGTGGCGCCGCATGAGCGCGAGCATGTCCCGGACGAGCTCGTCCAGCCCCGGTTCGCCGGGCTCCGGGCTGCGGCAGACCAGGCGCAGGCGCCGGTCGCCGTACAGCACCAGGCGACGCGGCGCATCGGCGGTCACGGTCAGGCCGGCAGGACCGTGGCGACCGCGCTGCGGGCGATCTCCACCTTGACGCCGTCGCCGATGGTGCAGACCAGGCGGTCGTCCTTGACGCTCTGCACGGTCGCGAACAGGCCGCCGGTGGTGACGATCTGGTCGCCCTTCTTGAGGCCCTCGAGCATCAGGCGGTGCTTCTTCTGCCGCTGCGCGTTGGGGCGCCAGATCAGCAGGTAGAACACCAGCACCATCATGCCGATGAAGACGAAGTTCATGAGGATGGCGCCCTGCCCGGGCGCGGCCTGCCCCTGCTGGGGCGCGGGGCTCATGGCGAGGAAGTTGACCAGCGACATGTCGTCTCCTTGTCGTCGTTCGTGCTCGGCGCCGCTCCAAGATGGCACAGCGGGGGGCCGCGGGCAAACCCGGAGTCGCGGACTGGACATTGCGGATCCGTTCAGGGGCGGTCGACGTCGCCGGCCAGGCGCCGGCGTTCGCCCTCCTCCCAGCGCGCGAGGAAGGCCGCGGCGAAGGCCTGCAGGCGGCCCGCCGCGATGGCCTCGCGCAGGCCGCGCATCAGCGCCTGGTAGAACCAGACGTTGTGGGTGGTGGCCAGCGTCAAGCCGAGGATCTCGCCGCAGGACAGCAGGTGCCGCACGTAGGCGCGGCTGTGGCGCTCGCAGACCGGGCAGCCGCAGTCGGCGTCCAGGGGCCGCTCGTCGCGGGCGTAGGCGCCGTTCTTGACCACCAGCCGGCCGTCGTGCGTCAGCACGGTGCCGGTGCGGCCCATGCGCGTCGGCAACACGCAGTCGAACATGTCCACGCCCGCGAGCACGCCGTGGACGATGTCGTCGGGGAAGCCCACCCCCATCAGGTAGCGCGGCCGGTCCGGCGGCAGCAGCGCCGCCGTCGTCGCGGTCATCTCCCGCATCAGGGGCACGGGCTCGCCGACCGAGACGCCGCCGATGGCGGTGCCCGGCAGGTCGAGGGCGGCGACCAGCTCGGCCGAGCGCCGGCGCTGCTGCGGGTCGAACCCGCCCTGCACGATGCCGAACAGCACGCGCTCGTAACCATCCTTGCGGCGGCGGCCGCCGGGGCCGAAGGCGTCGCGGCAGCGGCGCAGCCAGCGGTCGGTGCGGTCCACGGCGGCCGCGACGGCGGCCGCGTCGGCGCCGTGGGGCAGGCAGTGGTCGAAGGCCATGACGATGTCCGCGCCCAGCGCCAGCTGGATCTCCATCGACAGCTCGGGCGTGAAGCGGTGGCTGCTGCCGTCCAGGTGCGAGCGGAAGGCCACGCCGTCCTCGTCGACCTTGTTCAGCGCGGACAGCGAGAAGACCTGGAAGCCGGCGCTGTCGGTGAGCATCGCGCCGTCCCAGCCCTCGAAGCGGTGCAGACCGCCGAGCGCCTCGATGAGCCGGTGGCCGGGGCGCAGGTACAGGTGGTAGGTGTTGCCGAGGATCAGGCGGGATCCCGACGCGGCCACCTGATCGAAGGTCATGGCCTTGATCGAGCCGTGCGTGCCGACGGGCATGAACACGGGCGTCTCGACCTCGCCGTGGGGCGTGAGCAGCCGGCCGCGGCGCGCCGCGCCGTCGCGGGCCGTCACCTCGAAGCCGAAGGGCCGGTCCAGAGCCGGCGGGGAATTCCAGTTCATCGCCCGTCCCCGTTCATTGTCCGTCCTGCGGCGTCGCGGCCGCGTCCGGCAGGACGAGCATCGCGTCGCCGTAGCTGTAGAAGCGCCAGTCGCCGTCCACCGCCCGCGCGTAGGCCGGCCGCCAGCGGTCCGTCCCGCCGAGGAAGGCCGCCAGCAGCATCAGCAGCGACGAGCCCGGCAGGTGGAAGTTGGTGATCAGGCCGTCGGCCGCCGTGACGGCATCCGGCGGGGCCACGAACAGGCGCGTCAGCCCGGACACGCGCCAGCCCCCGGCGGCGATGGCGTCGCCGGGCTCGCGCACGGCCCCGCCCGCGAACTCCGCCGGCGCGTCCGGCGTCCCCGGACCCCAGCGGCGCCGGTCCGGGCCGTCGCGCTCCAGGTGCAGGCGGCGGGCCGTCTCGAGGACCCGTAGCGTCGTGGTGCCGACCGCGACGACGCGTCCGCCCTCGCGCCGGCAGCGCCGCACGGCGGCGTCCGTCGCGGCCGGCAGCGTGAAGCGCTCGGCGTGCAGGCGGCGCCGCGCCAGATCACCGGCGTCCGGCGCCCGGAACGTGCCGGAGCCGACGTGCAGGGTGACGGTCGCCCAGCCGACGCCGGCCTCCCGCAACCGCGCCGTCAGCTCCGTGTCGAAGTGCAGGCCGGCGGTCGGGGCCGCGACCGATCCCCGCTCGTGCGCGTACACCGTCTGGTAACGCTCGCGGTCGAGCGCCGCCAGCGCGGGCGCGGTGCCGGGGCCGCGCCGGATGTAGGGAGGCAGGGGCGTCTCGCCGCACCGCTGCGCGAGGTCGGCGAGGTCGCAGCCGCAGGCGCGCACTACGAGCCCGCCGCCCTCGGAGCGCCCCACGACCTCGATCGCCCCGTCCGGTTCGGACGTCCCGCCGCCGCCCTCGAGATGCAGCCGCTCGCCGTCCTTCAGGCGGCGCATCGGCTGGGCCAGCGCCAGCCAGCAACCGTCGGACGTTCGCCCGGCGTCGCCTTCCCCGGCGTCGGCTTCATCGTCGCGCAGGGGCCGTTCCAGCAGCAGCTCGACACGACCGCCGCTGGCCCGGCGCAGCCGCAGGCGCGCCGGCAGGACCCGCGAGTCGTTGACCACCAGCAGATCGCCCGCGCGCAGCAGCGCCGGCAGGTCCGCGAAGCGGCCCTCGCCGCGCGCGGTCCCGTCGCGCCCGACCAGCATCAGGCGCGAGGCGGTGCGCTGCGGGGCCGGCGACTGGGCGACGAGTCGCGGGGGCAGGTCGTAGTGGAAGGCGGACGCGTCGGCCGGCGGCTCAGAGCAGGTCACCCTGAACGTCCTGGCTGCGGCGGGGCGGTGCGAGGCCGAGATGGGCGCAGGCCCGCTCGGTGGTCTCGCGGCCGCGCGGCGTGCGCTTCAGCAGACCCGTCTGGATCAGGTAAGGCTCCACGACGTCCTCGAGGGTGTCCTGCTCCTCGCCCAACGACACCGCGAGGTTCTGCAGGCCGACGGGCCCGCCGGCGAAGTGCTCGACGATCAGGCGCAGGTAGCGCCGGTCCAGCGGCTCCAGGCCCAGCCGGTCGACGCCCAGGCGCGTCAGCCCGTCGTCGGCGGTCTCGCGGTCGATCACCTTGCGGCCCGCGATCTGGGCGTAGTCGCGGACGCGGCGCAGCAGGCGGTTGGCCGCCCGCGGCGTGCCGCGCGAACGCCGCGCCAGCTCCAGCGCGCCGTCGGGGTCCAGGCCGATGTCCAGGATGCCCGCCGAGCGCCCGAGGATGATCTGCAATTCCTCGGGCGGGTAGAAGTCCAGGTGGCAGACGATCCCGAAGCGCGAGCGCAGGGCCGCGGTGATCATGCCGGCGCGCGTGGTCGCGCCCAGCAGCGTGAAGGGCGCGAGGTCCAGCTGGAAGTGGCGCGCGTGGGGGCCCTTGTCCACCACGATCTCGATGCGCCGGTCCTCCATGGCCGGGTACAGGTACTCCTCGACCGTGCGGTTGAGGCGGTGGATCTCGTCGATGAACACCGCCGAGGGCCCCTCGTGCTGCGTCAGCAGCCCCACCAGTTCGGCGCTGTTCTGGAAGGCGGGGCCGCTGCTCTGGCGCAGCTCCAGCTCCATCTCGGCGGCGATGATGCCGGCCAGGGTGGTCTTGCCCAGGCCCGGCGGCCCGTACAGCAGGACGTGGTCGAGCACCTCGCCGCGCGCGCGCGCGGCGGCGATGAAGACCCGCAGGTTCTCCTTGACCGCGGCCTGCCCGACGAACTCGTCGAGGCGCCGGGGGCGCAGGCCCGGTTCGGCGACGTCCTCGCGGGGACGCAGGTTGGGATCGGTCCAGCGGGATTCAGCCACGGTCGCCCTTCCTTGCGATGGCCCCGGACGGTTCCGGTCAGCCCAGATGACGCAGCGCGGCCCGCACCCAGGCGACGGGGTCCTCGCCCAGCGCCGCGTCCTCGCGCAGGGCCTCGCGCAGCAGCTGGCCGGCGCGCGCCGCGGGCAGGCCCATGGCGCCGAGCAGGTCGCGGGCCACCGGCTCGTTCGGGTGCGAGAAGTCCCCGTCCGGCGACGACGACGCGGCCGGCGCTCCCGCCGCCAGCAGCGCGGGCGGCACCCGCGAACCCAGCTCGACCACCAGACGCGCCGCGCTCTTGCGCCCGATGCCCGGCAGCGTCGCCAGCGTCTTCTCGTCGCCGGCGTGCAGGGCGTGGGCGATGGTCGTCGCCGGCGCGCCGGACAGGATGCCCAGGGCCAGCTTGGGGCCCACGCCGGTGACCGAGATCAGCAGGCGGAACAGCGCGAGCTCGTCCTGGTCCAGGAAGCCGTACAGCGTCCAGGCGTCCTCGCGCACGGCGAGGTGCGTCCAGAGCCGGACCCGCTCGCCGGCCGGCGGCAGCGCGGCCGCGCAGCCGGCCGGCACGGTGACCGCCAGGCCCAGGCCGCCGACCTCGACCAGGCAGTCGGTGCCGCGGCGCACGAGCAGTCCCTCGAGGGTGGCGATCATCGGGCTCCTCCGCGCCGCGGCAGCGCTTCCCGCGGCGCCGTGCGGCGCTGGGCGTGGCAGATGGCGATCGCCAGGGCGTCGCTCGCGTCGAGCGAGGCGGGAGGCCGCGGCAGGGCCAGCAGGCGCTGCACCATGAACCGCACCTGCTCCTTGCCGGCGGCGCCGTGGCCGGTCAGGGCGAGTTTTACCTCGCGGGGGGCGTATTCGACAACGGGAATGTCCCGCAGCGACGCGGCGAGCAGGGCGACCCCGCGGGCGTGCCCCAGCACCAGGGCGCTGTGGGCGTTGCGGGCGGCGAAGACGCTTTCGACGGCCATCTCCCCCGGCTGCGCGTGCGCGAGCAGCTCGGTCAGGGCGTCGTGGATCAGGCGCAGCCGCGCCGGCAGGGCTTCGCCGCGGCCGGCGCGGATGGCGCCGGCGTCCAGCAGGCGCAGCCGCCCGCCGTCCTGCTCGATCAGGCCGTAGCCCGTGACGTTGCTGCCGGGGTCGATGCCCAGGATGATCACGGCGCCTCCGCCGGACGCGCGAAGGGGGCGGCGCCGCGGCCGCCCCCCGTCCGCGGAACCGGCACCTGCTAGAGGTTCTCCATGATGGAGGCCATCTCGTCGTCGTCGATGGCGAAGTTGGAGGAGACCCGCGACACGTCGTCGAGGTCGTCCATCGCCTCGATCAGCTTCATGAGCGTCTCGGCGTCCTTGCCGGTGACGCGCACGGTGGTGGTCGCCTCCTGGACGATCTCCGACTCGGTCACCGGCAGGCCCTTCTCCTGGAGCGCCAGCAGGACCTGGTTGTAGTCGGCGAACGCGGTCGTGACCTCGAGGACGCCGCCGTCGGCCGACACGTCCTCGGCGCCGGCCTCGATGGCCGCCTCCATGACGGTGTCGAGGTCGACGCGCGCGGGGTCGAGGCTGATCGAGCCCTTGCGCTCGAACAGGTAGGACACGCAGCCGTTGGTGCCGAGGTTGCCGTTGTACCGGGTGAAGATGTGGCGGATCTCGGAGGTCGTCCGGTTGCGGTTGTCGGTCTGCGTCTCGACCAGGATCGCCACGCCGCCGGGACCGTAACCCTCGAAGCTCAGCTCCTCGTAGACGGCGCCTTCGATCTCCCCGGTGCCGCGCTTGATCGCGCGCTCGATGTTGATGTTGGGCATGTTCTGCGCCTTGGCGGCCAGGACCGCGCTGCGCAGGCGGGCGTTCCCCTCGACGTCGCCACCCCCCTGGCGGGCGGCGACGATGACCTCGCGCGCGAGGCGCGACCAGATCTTGCTGCGGGCCGCGTCCTTGGCGCCCTTCTTGCGCTTGATCGTGCTCCACTTGGAGTGCCCGGACATCTGCCACGCTCCTTGCTCGCGGTCGCGCCGTGGGTCCCGCCGGCGGCCCGCCGCCGTTCGGCGATCCCTAGTCGGCGTCCTCGGTGCGGCTCTTCTGGTACGCGTCGATCAGCTGGCGGGCCACGTCGCCCGGCACCTCGGCGTAGTGGCTGAACGTCATCGCGAACTCGCCCGTGCCCTGGGTCATGGCGCGCAGCGAGGTGGAGTACTGGTACATCTCGTCCTGCGGGACCAGGGCCTTGATGACCTGGATGGGGCCCTCGGCCTCCATGCCCTGCGGCTGGCCGCGGCGCGACGAGATGTCGCCCATGATGTCGCCCAGGTAGGACTCCGGCACGCGGATCGTGACCTGCATGACCGGCTCGAGCAGGGCCGGCTTCGCGTCGGGCACGCCCTTCTGCAGGGCGATGCGGGCCGCGGCCTTGAAGCTGTTCTCGCTGGAGTCCACGTTGTGGTAGGAACCGAAGAACAGCGTGACGCGCATGTCGACCATCTCGTAGCCGGCCATGACGCCGCGCTTCATGGTCTCCCGGACGCCCTTCTCGACCGCGGGGATGAACTTGCCGGGCACCACGCCGCCGACGATCCCGTCCACGAACTCGAAGTTCTCGCCGCGGGGCAGCGGCTCGAGGCGCAGGTGCACGTCGCCGAACTGCCCGCGGCCGCCGGTCTGCTTCTTGTAGCGGCCCTGGACCTCGACGGTGCCCTTGATCGTCTCCTTGAAGGCGACCTTGGGCCGCTTGCGCAGGACCTCGACGCCGAACTGCTTGCGGAGCCGATCGAGGATGACCGCGAGGTGCATCTCGCCCTGGCCCACCATCAGGGTCTGGCTCAGCTCGCCCTCGTGGCGGACCTGGAAGGAGGGATCCTCCTCCATGAGCTTGTTCAGGCCGACGCCCATCTTGTCCTCGTCGCCGGCGTTGGCCGAGGTGATGGCCTCGGCGCTGGTGGGCGCCGGCAGGGCCGGGGCCGGCAGCTGGATCTCGACGCCCGGCGCACAGAGCGTGGCGCCGATGCGGCTGTTCTTGAGCTTGGCGGCGAGCACGATGTCGCCCGCGGCCACGCTGTCCACCTTCTCGCGGCCCTTGCCCACGGCGAAGCTGAGCTGGCCGATGCGCTCGCCGTCGCCGGCGTGCGTGGTCAGGTTGTCGCCGGACGACAGGGTGCCGCTCCAGACGCGCAGCCAGGTCTGGTCGCCGCCCTGGGCCTCCCGCTGGTACTTGAAGGCGTAGACGAGCGTCGGCTTGCCGGGACCGATCGCGACGGTGTGCGGCTCGGCGGTGCCGGGACGCAGGCCGGTCAGCCCGGTGCGCGCGGCGGGGCTCGGCATCAGCTGGGCGACGGCTTCCAGAAGCGTGACGACGCCGATCTCGCTGTCGGCCGCCGTCACGTACACCGGGAAGACCTGGCCGGAGGCGATGCCCGCGGACAGGCCGCGGACCAGCTCCTCGTCGGAGAGGGTGCCCTCCTCGAGGAACTTCTCGATGAGGGCCTCGTCCGTCTCGGCGGCGGCGTTCATCAGCTCCTCGCGGGCGATCGCGGCCTCGTCGGCCAGCTCGGCGGGGATCGCGATCGCCTGGGCCTTGCCATCGGCGAAGGTGTAGGCCTTGTTGGCCACCAGGTCGACGACGCCCCGGAAGGCCTCGCCCTCGCCGATGGGCAGCTGGGCGGCGACCACCGTCCCGTCGAGATGGTCGGCGAACTCCTTCATCGCCTTCTGGAAGTCCGCGTGCTCCTTGTTCATGCGGGTCACGACCAGGAACATCGGCGTGCTGCGCTGCCGCAGGGTGCGCCAGAGCGCGTCGCTGGACACCTCCAGGCCGCCGTCGGCCTTCACCCCGAACAGCACGCCCTCGACGACCTCCAGCGCACCGTACATGTCGCAGCGGAAATCGGCGACGCCCGGCGTGTCGATGATGTTGATCTTGACGCCGCCGACCTCGGTCCAGGCCATGCTGGCGGTCATGGTCTGCTTCTTGTCCAGCTCCTCGTCCGAGTAGTCGAACACGGAAGACTTGTCGTCGACGCTGCCGCGGCGCCCGACCTTGCCGGTGACGTGCAGCATGGCGTCGGCCAGGCTCGTCTTGCCCACGCCGTGGGGAGCAACGAGGGCGATGTTGCGGATCTTGTCGGTGGCGAAGGTCTTCAACGTGATCCTCCCGTCCGGACGGCGAGTAAGGGATGGCGGCGGCCCCGATCGCGGGCCGGAACCGGAACTTCCAGCAGACGCTCAGGATGGCGGCGAACGCGAATGATAACCGCCGCTCACAGGCGTGTCAATGCCGCCACCTCTTGTCCTGACAGGGAGTTTCCCCTATGTTCAGAGGTGTTCAGAGGTGTTCACGGACGCGAAAGACCTTGCCGCCGGCTGCCGGGGGGATTACCGTAGAATCGCCGCGACGGCCGAGACCAGGCCGCCGTGCGTGTTTGCGGGACACTCTCCGTCGCGGGCGCCCAGCGGTGTCCGCGGGCGGGTCGGACCCGACCGGACGCCTTCCGCCAGAACGTCGAGGTGTGGCATGAGATTGATTCCGAAGTGGCTGCTGCCGGGATTCCTCCTCGCGCTCGTCCCCCTGGCCGCCGTCGCCCAGGAGGACACGGGCGCGGCCGCTGGCCCCGAGCCCGAGAGCGCCATCAAGAAGATCTCGATCTCCATCGGCGGCGGCTACTTTTCCGGCACGACCTTCTTCGAGTTGCCGGCCCTCGACCTGCGGGCCCAGGTCGCGCCCGGCTCCAACACCGTGACGCTGTTCAACGGCCAGGAGCTCGACCTCGGCATCCAGCGCCGTCCGAACTGCCTCGACGCCCCCATCAAGAAGATCGTGCCCGGCGAGGCGTTCAACCTCAGGCTCGGGTTCTACGTCTCCGAAGACTTCCACTTGGACCTCTTCGGCTCCTACGTCAAGAGCAAGGCGGAGCTCTCCCTGCTGCGCTACGAGGACGGCTTGGCCGTCGACCGGGTCGAGGCCGACGAGCTGCAGCATTGGACCGACGAGCTGTACCAGAGCCAGGGCATCGAAGGCGGCTTCCGCGACGAGGACTTCCGCTCCTTCACCGGCGGCGCCAACCTGGTCTACGACGCCCGCGCCGTCCGGATGCTCGGGCTCACCCCCCAGTTCGGCACCGGCTTCGGCGGCATCATCAACCGCTTCTCCACGCTGGAGGACAAGACCGCCCTCTACTTCCAGCTCTTCGGCGGGCTGCTGCTGCCGCTCGGCGACAACCTGCGCGTCGACCTGCGCGGGACCGCGACCACCTTCTCGTTCTCGACCGAAGAGGTCACCTATGCCCAGCAGGTGACCACGTTCGTCGGCAGCGTCGGCGTGACCTGGCTCTTCGACGTGAGCCCCGTCCACTGACGGCACCGATCCGGCATCCCCATGCCGGGCAACCGGTTGCGCGAACCTCCCGGCTGAAATAAGGACCGCCGCACCCGAAGGTGCGGCGGTCCTTCTCTTCCCCAGCGCCGTTGCGCCAGGGTTTCTGCTACATGGTCGGCTTGGCGGTCGTCTTCTTGGGAGCCGCCTTCTTGGCGACCTTCTTCTTGGCGACCTTCTTCTTCGCGACCTTCTTCTTGGCGACCTTCTTCTTCGCGACCTTCTTCTTGGCGACCTTCTTCTTCGCGACCTTCTTCTTCGCGACCTTCTTCTTCGCGACCTTCTTCTTGGCCACCTTCTTCTTCGCGACCTTCTTCTTCGCGACCTTCTTGGCGACCTTCTTCTTCGCGACCTTCTTCTTGGCCGCCTTCTTCTTGGTCGCTGCCGCCAGCTTCAGACTCTCCTCCATAACTGACCTCGCTTGCTGACTCCATCCCTTGGTCGCCAGGCGCACCCTGAAGCGACCTACGAATTGTCCGACCTGGCTCCGTCCACGTCACCCATCACTTGACCGTCCTCGTCCGCTCCACCTTGCGATGTCGTCGTCCGGTTCCCGTCCCGTGGTCGACGTCGTGGACAATTCGTGAACCAGTCGGGGACATTATTGAGATGGCTAAAAACTACTGTCAACGAAAAAAATGGAGGATCGACGAAAGTCGATCCTCCGGGATGCTGGTGCTCGGGGCGGGACTCGAACCCGCACGGCTTGTGGCCACTACCCCCTCAAGATAGCGTGTCTACCAATTCCACCACCCGAGCGACGCGAGGCGAGTAGCTCACTGGCCGTCGGTGATGGGAGCGCCACCGCCGACAGGACCGCTCGACTGTTCGCTGACCGGGGCGCCGCCGACGTGCTTCACGGTGCGGTCGGCCGTCAGGCCGAAGAGCACCGCCGACGTCAGGAAAAAGCCCGCGGCGAGGTAGATCGTCATCTTGTTCAGCGCCGTGGCCATCGCGCGCGTGCCGAACATCTGCTGGGGCAGACCGCCGCCGCCGCCGAAGGCGCCGGCCAGGCCGCCGCTCTTGCCGGACTGCAGCAGGACCACGACGCAGAGCAGCAGGCTGACGATCACGTGCAGGACCATGAAGAAGGCGTACATGTCGTTTCTCCCGCGGGTCGTTGCGAACAAAGAAATGCCACCGGACCGCCGGCGGCTCGTAGGAAATTAGCATCCCCGGGAGCGGATGTCAACCCGGCGGGCGGGTTCAAGCGTCGGTGAGCGCCTCCACGCCGGGCAGCCGGCAGCCGGCCATGAACTCCAGCGAAGCGCCGCCGCCGGTCGAGATGTGGGTGATCCGGTCGGCCAGTCCCAGCTGGTTGACCGCCGCCACCGAGTCCCCTCCCCCGACCACCGTGTGGGCGCCCCGGCCGGTGGCCGCGGCCACCGCCTCGCCGATCGCCCGGGTGCCGGCGGCGAAGGCCGGGATCTCGAACACGCCCACGGGACCGTTCCAGAACACGGCGCGACTCGCGTCGATGGTGTCGCGGAAGCGGACGATCGTCCGCGGCCCGATGTCCAGCCCCTGCCAGCCGTCGGGGATGTCGGTCACCAGCACCTCGCGACGAGCCGCTTCGCCGCTGAAGTCGTCGGCGACCACGACGTCCTGGGGCAGCACGAGCTTCGCGCGGGAGGTCTCGGCCTTGGCGAGGATCCGCTCCGCCACCTCCAGGCTCTCGAGGTCGACCAGGCTGTCGCCGACGCCGAGGCCGTGGACCTTGAAGAACGTGAAGATCATCCCGCCGCCCAGCAGCAGCGTGTCGACGGTGTCCAGCAGGTGCTCGATGACCTCGACCTTGCCCTGCACCTTGGCCCCGCCGAGGATCGCCGTGAAGGGGCGGGGCGGGGCCTGCAGCAGCAGCCCCAGGTTGTGCAGTTCGGTCTCCATCAGCAGGCCGGCGCAGGCCGGCGACAGGAACGAGACCACCCCGACGGTCGAGGCGTGGGCGCGGTGCGCGGTGCCGAACGCGTCGTTGACGTAGACATCGCCGAAGGCGGCCAGCTCGCGGGAGAAGGCCGGGTCGTTCTCCGTCTCGGCCTTGGCGAAGCGCAGGTTCTCCAGCAGCAGCGTCTCGCCGGGCTTCAGCCGGGACGCCTGGGACCGCGCCGACTCGCCCACGGTGTCGTCGGCGAACCGGACGGGCGACGGCAGGAGTTCGGCGAGGCGGTCCGCCACGGGGCGCAGCGACATCTCGGGCACGACCTTGCCCTTGGGGCGCCCGAGGTGGCTCATCAGCACCAGGCGCGCGCCGGCGTCCAGGACACGGCGGATGGACGGCAGCGAGGCGCGGATGCGCGTGTCGTCGGCGATCGCGCCGTCCTTGTCCAGGGGCACGTTGAAATCGACCCTCATCAGGACGCGCTTGCCGGCCAGGTCGAGGTCCCGCAGTCCCATCTTGCGCATCACCGTCCGCCTTCCGTTGTGCCGCCGCCGTCAGTCCACGCGGCAGCGATGTTAGGAGCCGCGTCCGGAGGTGTCAAGAGCACCGCCCCGGGTGCCGCCGGCGCGGCGCCCGCCGCCGCCGACCAGACGACCGTCCAGCCGGCGGCGCGCAGGGCCGCGGCGGCCGCGGCCAGCGTGGCGCCGCTGGTGACCAGGTCGTCCACGAGGGCCGCCCGCTTCCGGCCGTCCAGCGGCGGCCGCGCCGCGAAGGCGTCGGCGACGTTGCGCCGGCGGCGCGGATCGTCGCCCGCGAAGTGCGCCTGCTGGGAGGTCGCGCGCCGGCGCCGCAGCAGCTCCGGCCGGACGGGCAGGTCCAGTTCCACACCGACCGCGCGCGCCAGGGCTTCGGCCTGGTTGAAGCCGCGCTCGCGGCGGCGGCGCGGGTGCAGCGGCACCGGCACCAGGACGTCGGCGCCGCCGGCGGCCGCGATCGCCGCCGCCGCGCCGGAGACGGCCAGCCGCCCCAGGGGCGCGGCCAGCCCGCGCCGGCCCCGGTACTTCCAGACGCCGACGAGATCCGCCAGCGCGGGGTGGTTGACCGAACCGGCGCCCACCACCAGCGGCGGCGTGACGCCGTCGTGGCGCAGCACGAGCGGCGCCGCGGGCAACCTGCCCTCGCAGGACGGGCACAGGGCCGCGGGGTCGCACCAGCGGATCCCCGCGCGCCGTCGGGCCGCGGCGGGGATGTCGCCCACCGCGAGCCCGCAGAGGGCGCAGCGCGACGGCCAGAGTGCCTCGAGGATCGCCCGCGCGCCGACGCCGGGCAGGTCGGCCGGTGCGATCACCGCGGCGATTCCAGCGCGGCGGCCATGGCGGCGCGGTCGGGCGCCCGCCCGAACCACCAGGCGAACGCCAGCGCGCCCTGCTCGAGCAGCACGCGACGCCCGTCCAGCCGCCGCGCGATGTCGAACCCGGCGCCGGCGGCGGCCACCGCGTCCGGTTCCGGGCCGCCCCGACCGTAGTTGAGTGCGAGCCACAGCCCGAGCGGCACGTCGGGCGGCGGGGCCAGGACGGCGGCGAGATCGGCGCCGGGCGGCGTCGCGTCCACCACGACCGCCCCGGGATGAAGGCCCAGCGAGGAGAGCGGACGACCCGGCGGCGGCACCTCGATCCGGGCGGCCGCGGACGCCGCCAGCGTCCCGCACCAGCGGCGCAGACCGGCGGCGGTCCTCGCCGAGCGCGTCATGATCCGCACCCGTCGGGCGCCGGCCCGCAGACAAGCCAGCGCCGCCGCCCTGCCCGCCCCCCCGGCGCCGACGACGACCGCGTCCCGGACCGGGGAGTCGAGACCGGCCAGCAAGGCCGTGATGCCGCCGAGGTCGGTGTTGTGCCCTTCCCAGCCGCCGGCGCGCCGGCGCACGGTGTTCACGGCGGCGACGGCGGCGGCGTCGGCGGTCAGCCGCGCGCACAGCGCCGCCGCCGCCGCCTTGTGCGGCGTCGTCACGTTCCAGCCCCGCAGGCCGAGGTCGCGACCCCGTTCGAAAAGCGCAGCCAGCTCGCGCGGGCCGGCGGCGACGGCCAGGTAGTCGAAGGCGAGGCCGGCGGCCCGCAGCGCCGCCCCCTGGAAGCGGGGCGAGAGGGAATGCCCGACCGGATCGCCCACCACCGCATAGAAGGGCCGCGGCGGCGACCAGGGACGGCCGTCGCGACGCCACGACGCGCCGTCGGGCGCGAGCCGCAGGATCCCTCCCTCAGTCCCGTCCACGACGCCCGCTCCGACTCGCATGGATCAGCAGCGCCAGGCCCACCATCGCCAGCGCGGCGCTGATGGCCTGGCTCACGGTCACCCCGGCGATGACGGCGCCGGGCTCGTAGGCGCGCAGGAGGTCCTCGAGCGCGCGCGCGGTCCCGTACAGCAGCAGGAAGCGGGCGAACACCACGCCGTCGCGGAAGGGGCGGCGGTCGCCGAGCAACAGCAGGCCCCAGACGAGGAACCCGGCCGCCGAGGCGTACAGCTGCGTGGGGTGCAGCGGCGCGCCGTGCGAGACGGCGCCGGCCTCGCAGGTCGGCGGGAAGACGACACCCAGCGCCGAGGCCGTGGGCCGCCCGTAGCAGCAGCCGTTCAGGAAGCAGCCGATGCGCGTCAGGCCGATGCCCAGGACGACCTGGGGGGCCAGGGCGTCCGCGACCCGCAGGAACGGCAGCCGGCGGCGACGGCAGCTCCACAGGACCGCGGCGGTCGCCAGCAGGATGCCGCCGTAGAGGGTCAGGCCGCCCTCCCAGATGAAGAACACGCGGTACCAGGGGCGGAAGTCGCCGAGATGGGTCAGGACGAAGAACAGCCGCACGCCCACCAGCGACGAGATCATCACCGTGAAGCACAGGTCCATGATCGTGTCGCGGTCGAAGCCGCGCGCCTGCCCGCGCCGCACGCTCAGCCAGATGCCGACCAGGAAGCTGAGCGCCAGCAGCAGGCCGTAGCTCTTGACGATGCCGAACAGTTGCGGGTGCATGCGTACCGTCCTCTAGGTTTCGAAGCTGCGGGAACCGACGTTGGTCAGCAGGCCCAGCATGATCGCCGACGTCAGCATGTTCGAGCCTCCGTAGCTCATCACCGGCAGGGGCAGGCCCGTGACCGGCATCAGGCCCGTGGTGATGCAGATGTTGACCGCGACGTGGAAGGTGAAGTAGGTGACCACGCCGACCGCCAGCAGCGAGGAGAAGGGCCGCCGCGCCTCCAGCGCGATCTGCAGGCCCCGCAGGATGATCACGAGGTACAGCCCCACCAGCAGCATCGCGCCGATGAAGCCCAGCTCCTCGCCCACCACCGAGAAGATGAAGTCGGTGTGCCGCTCCGGCAGGAAGGCCAGGCCCTTCTGCGTGCCCTGCAGGTAGGACGTCCCGAACAGGCCGCCCGAGCCGATGGCCACCTTCGACTGGATCGCCTGGTAGCCGGAGCCGAACTGGTCCCGCGCCGGGTCGAAGAAGGTGAGGATGCGCTCCTGCTGGTAGGTCTTCAGCCCCTCCCAGAATAACGTCGTGACCAGGCCGGTGACGATGTTGGCCACCATCAGCCCCAGGTTCTCCAGGAGCCGGAAGCGGGCCCTGGTCAGGGCCGCCAGCAGCACGAGCAGGTAGAGGCCCCACGGCCACGGCGAGCCCGCCACCGTCTCGGCGTAGAAGCTGAACACGGCGCTGAGCAGCGGCGAGGCCAGGCTCAGCAGCAGGACCCAGGACAGGCCGTACCAGAACACCGCCACGATCCAGATCGCGGCGAACACGAGGCTGGTGCCCAGGTCGGGCTCGCGCATGACCAGCAGCAGCGGCAGCCCCGTCAGCAGCAGGGACAACAACACCGGCACCAGGCGTTTCTCCTGGGCGTGGAAGGCGGCCAGCAGCCGCGCCAGGATCAGGATGACGGCGATCTTCGCCGGCTCCGACGGCTGCAGCCGCATGGGCCCCAGGTCGAACCAGCGCCTCGCTCCCTGGACCACGGGCGCCGCCACCAGCACGATCGCCAGCAGCAACACGCAGAGCAGGTAGAAGACGGGCGTCCCCTGCTCGATCCAGGGCAGCGGCAGGTTGCGCACCGTCAGCAGCACGCTCCAGCCGATGACCACCCAGACCACCTGCCGCCAGAAGATCGACTTCGGCACGCCGGGGTCCATGATCTCGTAGGGACCATGGATGCCCTCGGTCACGCTCCAGAGCGTGGCCAGGCTGAACAGGCAGAGGCCCGCGTAGGCCGCGGGGATGACCCAGCCGCCTTCGCCCGGATTACGAGGCCACGCGAGCTTCACGGCGCAACCACCTCCGGGGACTCCTTTTGCGCGAAATAGGCGTTCAGCCAGCGGCCGGCCACCGGCGCGGCGACGGCACCGCCGTGCCCGCCGTTCTCCAGGATGACCACCACCGCGACCTCCGGCAGGATCGCCGGCGCGAAGCAGACGAACCAGGCGTGATCCTCGCCGTGGGGGTTCTCGGCCGTGCCGGTCTTGCCCGCGACCTCGATCGACCGGACGCGGGCGCGCGTGCCGGTCCCCACGTCCACCACCTGCCGCATCGTGCGGCGGACCCATTCCAGGTGCGCCGCGCCGATCGGCAACGCGCGCGACCCGGGCGACGACGTCGGCGCGGGATCCCGCACGAAGACCGGGCGCAGGTCGGCCAGGCCGGTCGCGACGCGGCCCGTCAGCACGGCCATCTGCAGGGGCGTGACCAGCAGCTCGCCCTGCCCGATGGCGTTGTTCAGCATCACGCCGCGCGACCAGCCGCGCGACCCGAACTTCTTGTCGTACCACGCCGTGTCGGGGACGTTCCCGGAGGCTTCCCCCGGGAAGGGGCTGCCGGTCGAAGCGCCGAGGCCCAGCATGCGGGCGGTGACGGCCAGCTGGTCGATGTTCAGGCGCAGGCCGAGCTGGTAGTAGAAGACGTCGCAGGAGTGGATCAGGGCCGAAGTGTGGTCGACCCCGCCGTGGCCCTCACGCTTCCAGCAGCGGAACGAGCGGTTGCCGAACTGGAAGGAACCGCCGCAGGGCGCGAACGACGTCGCGGGGTTGGCCACCCCGTTCTGCAGGGCCGTCAGCGAGGTGACGATCTTGTAGGGGGATCCGGGCGGGTACGTCGCCTGCGTCAGCCGGTTCAGGAAGGGATGGCCCGGGTCGGACTGCAGGGCCTGCCAGTCCTTGGTCGAGATGCGGGCGGTGAACACGTTCGGGTCGTAGCTGGGCGCGCTGACCGCCGCCAGCACCTCCCCGCTCGGCAACGCCAGCGCCACGGCGCAGCCGCGGTTCTCCCCCATGGCCGCGCCGAGCGTGTCCTGGAGCGCCTGGGAGAGCGTCAGCACGACGTCCTCGCCGGAGCGCACCGGCCGCAGCTCCACCTCGCGGCGGCCGACGACACGCCCCACCGCGTTGACCTCCTGCAGCGTGTAGCCGGCCTGGCCGCGCAGGCGCTCCTCGTACACGGCCTCGATCCCGTCGCGGCCGATCCAGTCGCCGGGCTGGTAGCCGTCGGGGTCGTCCTGCTCGCCGATCTCGCCCGGCAGGGTCTCGCCCACGTAGCCGATGACGTGCCCGAACAGGGGACCGTCGAGGTACCGCCGTCGCGACCGCGTCTCCACCTTGACCCCGGGCAGCTCGCGCCCGCGCTCCTCAATGACGGCGATCTGCGGCATGGCCGCGTTGGCGACCAGCGTCAGGCGGGGCCGGCCGGCGGCCTGCTCGCCGGCGAGGCGGTCGAGCGTCTCGTAACGCGGCAGGCGGAGCCAGGTCAGCAGCTTGTCCAGCGTCGAGTCGGGCCCGGCCTGGCCCAGGCAGCGGTTGGGGACGGTGATGTCGGCGATGTAGACGTTGTCGGCGAGCAGGCGGCCGTCGCGGTCGAGGATCCGGCCGCGGGGCGCCAGGATGCGCTGGCGCAGCTGGCGGTTCTCCAGGGACTGGCTCTCGTACTCGTCGTGCTTGACGACCTGCATGACCAGCAGGTTGACGACGATCACGCCGAACAACAGCAGGATCGCGGCGCGGAGGATGCGGGCCTGGAGGGCGCGCGTGTGCGGCATCATGTCTCCCGGTCCGCGGGTTCAGTCGTCCCGGTTGAGCAGGCCCAGCAGGTCCGCCGCCCGGATCAGGGGGATCGCGACCAGGCCGGTGTACAGGGCCGAGGGCAGCGCCGCGGTGAACAGCGGCTCGAGGAAGGCGCCTCGCCCCGTCCAGCTCAGCACCAGCAGGTGCAGGGCGTCGTGCCCCAGGGCGAGGATCGCCACGGTGGTGCCCTCGACCGCCGGGATGCCGAAGTTGAAGCGGGCCCGGGCGCGGCCGGCGGCGAACCCGGCGAGGGACTTGGACAGCGAGCTCAGGCCGAGCCGGTCCGGCGAGGCGGTGTCGATCACCAGGCCCAGCACGAACCCGCCCACCGTCCCGGCGAAGGCGCCCTCGGCCAGGGCCAGGATCGCCACGGCGATCAGCGAGAAATCCGGACCGATGTGCCCGAAGGTCAGCAGGGGCGCCAGCAGCGTGTCCCCCAGCAGGGCCAGCAATCCCAGCAGGGCCGTGGTGCGCAGGAAGCGGTTCACGGCCGCACCCCCGCCGCCGACGTGTCAGGGAACGCAGCGTCGGGGAACGCGGCGTCGGGGGACGCCGCGCCCGCCGCCGCGGTGTCGGGCCTCGCGCCGACGGTGGTCAGCCAGTCGCCCCGGCCGACGACGGCGAAGACCACGTCCAGCCGGCTGAACGACGCCAGCGACTTGACGCGGATCTCCTTGAACAGCTGTTCGGGCGGCGACTCGACGGCGACGACCACGCCGACGGGCAGGCCGCGCGGCAGCGCGTCCTGCGGCACCGCCGCCTCGCCCTGCAGCAGCCCGACGTCCGAGGTGACCACCCGGTCGCCGATCTCGACATCCTCGTCGCGCCCCACCAGCGCCAGGTCGAACTCGTCGCCTTCCCGCGGGTGCAGGATGCCCGGCAGCCCCGTGCGGACCAGCTGGCAGCTGACGCCGACGCCCGGGGAGTTCAGCAGTTCGACCCAGGCCGCGCTGGGGCCGGCCGGCGTGTGGACGCGGCCGACGAGGCCCTCGACGGTGATCACGGGCTGGTAGCGCTCCCAGGCGACCGCCTCGACGGACCTCACCAGGATCAGCGACGCCGAGGCGGCGACGCGGCGGCGCTGCACCTCGCAGGGCACGAGGTCGGCGGGCGCGGCGTCGAGCAGCCCGAGCGCCTGCCGCAGTTCGTCCCGCTCGCGGCGCAGACGCTCGGCGGCTTCGCGGTCGACGCTCAGGGCCGCCACCTCGGCGCGCAGCGACGCGTTGTCGCGGCGCACCCGGCCGACGTCGGCGACGAAGGCCGCGAAGCGGTCGTAGGGGCCGGTCAGCACGGTGCCCAGCACGCCGGCGACGCGGATCCGGTCGGCCGACGGCAGCGCGAGCAGGCCGATCGAGAGCGCGGCGCAGACGGCCACGGCCAGGTTTTCGTTGCGGCGGGTGTGGGTTGCCAGGTTGAGGCCCATCGACCGTTCCCGCTCAGTCCCGCGTGCTCTTCATCACGACCGCGCGGTAGCGCTCGAAGTCGTCGAGGATCTTGCCGGTGCCCAGCACCACGCAGTAGAGGGGGTCGTCCATCAGGTTGATCGGCAGGTCGGTGTGCTCGCGCAGCAGGTCGGGCAGGCCGCGCAGCATGGCGCCGCCGCCGGTCATGACGATGCCGCGGTCCTTGATGTCGGCCGCCAGCTCGGGCGGCGTCTGCTCGAGGGCGTGCTTGAGCGCGTCGACGATGGCCTGGATCGGCTCCTGCAGCGCCTCGCGGATCTCCAGCGTGGAGATCTTCTGGATCTTGGGGATGCCGGTGACCTGGTCGAGCCCCTTGACCTCCATCTCCTCCTCCTGGCGGAGCTTGAAGGCGGAGCCGACGGTCTTCTTGATGTGCTCGGCGGTCTGGTCGCCGATGAGCAGGTTGTGGTTCTTCTTGATGTAGGTGACGATCGCCTCGTCCATCTCGTCGCCGCCGACGCGGATCGAGGTGTCGCAGACGATGCCGTTGAGCGCGATGACGGCGATCTCGGTGGTGCCGCCGCCGATGTCGATGATCATGTTGCCGCTGGGCTGCTCGACCGGCAGGCCGACGCCGATGGCGGCGGCGATGGGCTCGGCCACCAGGAAGACCTCGCGGGCGCCGGCGTGCTTGGCCGAGTCGCGCACGGCCCGCTTCTCCACCTCGGTGATGCCCGAGGGCACGCAGATCACGATGCGCGGCGCGATGAAGTGCCGCTTCTTCTGCGCCTGGCGGATGAACTCGCGCAGCATGTACTCGGTGACCTCGAAGTCGGCGATGACGCCGTCCTTCAGGGGCCGGATGGCCTGGATGTTGTCCGGGGTCTTGCCGAGCATGGCCTTGGCCTCGCTGCCCACCGCGTAGACCTTGCCCGTGGACTTCTCCAGCGCCACCACCGAGGGCTGGTTCAGCACGATGCCCTTGCCCTTGATGTAGACCAGGGTGTTGGCCGTGCCCAGGTCGATGGCGATGTCGTTGTTCAGAAAGTTGCCCCAATTCCCGAACATGGCGTTCATCTCCTCCGCGCCGCCGGCGGCGGCGCGTTGTGCCGGTCTTCGGTCGGCCACCCGTGCTCGCGGAGGCTGGTGTGCTCCCCGCGACCCATCACGATGTGGTCCAGCAGTTCGATTCCCAGCAGCCGGCCGCAGGCGGCCAGCCGCGACGTCAGTTCCAGGTCGTCGCGGCTCGGCTCGGCGCAGCCCGACGGGTGGTTGTGCGCGACGATCAGCGCCGCGGCGCCCCGTTCGACGGCGCCGCGGAAGACCTCCCGCGGGTGCACCAGCGAAGCGTCGAGGCAGCCCACGGACACCGTTTCGACCCGCGTCACGCGGTGGCGCGCGTCCAGGTGCAGCGCCAGGAAGTGCTCGCGGTCGCAGCCGCGGAACGACTCCTCGAGCAGGGGCACCAGGTCCGCGGGCCCGCGCACCAGGGGGCCGGTGTCGCGCACTTCCGCGCCGGCGCGCGCGCCCAGTTCGAAGGCCGCGGCCAATCGCACCGCCCGCGCTGGCCCCACGCCGCGTTCGCGGCACAGCAGGGCGGCGTCGAGGCGCGCGAGCGCGCCGAGACCGCCGTGTCGGTCCAGCAGCACCGCCGCCGTCGCGGCCGGCGCCGCGCCACCGCCGGGTCCCATCACGAGGCTCAGGATCTCGCCGGGCGAAAGCGCCTTCGGACCGAGGCGCAGCAGCCGGCCGTGCGGACTGGAGACGTCCGTGGGCCCGACGGGGCGTGCGTGCGACGTCCTGTCGAGGGGCGATATCCGTATCTCTTTTGATTTGAACACTCTACCCCCACATGGGAGGTGGCGCCAATCTAGCACGGCCCCGGGAGGCGGGCAACCCTTTTTCGGGGCGCACGCGGCCGTTTTCGCTTGTTCCGACCTGAATCGAGGCCTATCCTGCACGCGGCCCGCAGCCCCACCCGCAGGAGACCCGCATGCCCGCGTCCGCCGCCCCGCTCCCCATCCTCGTGCGCAAGTACGGCGGCTCCTCGCTGGCCTCGGTGGACCGCATCGGCGCGGTGGCCCGCGACCTGGCCGCCAAACGCGCCGGAGGCTGCCGGCTGGTCGTGGTGGTCAGCGCGATGGGCCGCCATACCGACGAGCTGGAGCATCTGGCCCGGCAGGTCAGCCCGCAGCCGCCTCGCCGCGAACTGGACATGCTGCTGTCGGTGGGCGAGCGCGTCTCGATGTCCCTGCTCTCGATGGCGCTGGAGGTCTGCGGCGTGCCCGCGATCTCCCTGACCGGCAGCCAGTGCGGCGTGATCACCGACGAGAGCCACACCGAAGCCCGCATCCTCGAAGTGCGCGCCGACCGCGTGCGCGAGGCCCTGGACCGCGGCCTGGTCGTGGTGGTCGCCGGCTTCCAGGGCGTGAGCCGCCAGAAGGAGATCACGACCCTGGGCCGCGGCGGCAGCGACGCCACCGCCGTGGCGCTGGCCGCGGCCCTCGGCGCCGAGCGCTGCGAGATCCTCAAGGACGTCGACGGCGTCTTCACCGCCGACCCCCACCTCGTCGAGGGCGCCCGCCGCCACGACGCGCTCGCCTACGACGAGATGTCGGCCGTGGCCGAGGCCGGCTGCGAGGTCGTCCACCCGCGGGCCGTGGCCTACGCCCGCGAGCACGGCGTGCCGCTGTTCGTGGGTTCGAGCTTCCACGACAGCCCCGGCACGCTGATCGGCCCCGCCGCCAGCGCGGGCGGCCGCGACGCCCCCGCCGATCCGCCGTCCCGCCTGCGGCCCCTGTCCCTGGTGGCGACCGACGACGTGGCGCTGCTCGAGCTGGCCACCGACGATGCGGCGCGCTTCGCCCGCTGGCGCGACGCCGCCGCGGCCGCCTGCCGCGGCGACCTGTTCCTCGGCGAGTGGCTCGAGCAGGGCCCCGGGCGCTGCCGCTGGCGGGTGCTGCACCGCGCCGAGCCGCTGGCCCACCTGCGCGACAGCCTCGCCCCCGACGTCGGCGGACCCGGCGACGCCGTGCGTTTCCGTCGCGGCCTGACCTGCCTGGCCCTGGCCGGGCGCCCGCCCGCCAACTGGGTGACCGTCGCCGGCCAGGTCGGGGAACTGCTGGCCGCCCACGGCGTCGGCGAGCCCGAGATCCTGGCCGACGGCGCCGTCCTGCGTCTGCTGCTGCGCCCCGAGGACGCCTCCCGCCTTCTGCAGCCGCTGCACGACGCGTACCTCGCCGGAGAAACCCGCTGAACGCCGCCTGAAGCGGGCGGGGCGGGCCTTTCGGCCCGCCCCGCCTCATCGTCCTTCCGTGTCGCCGCGTCGCCGTACGGCGACCGTGACGCGCCTGCCGTCGCTTCTAGAAGACGACCTGCAGGGTGATCCGCGACCAGAGATCGGAGCGGCCGTCCTTGTTGGTCAACAGCCCGCCCAGCTCGAAGGGGGCGCCGTCGGCCAGCGCGAGATCCGCGTCGAAATCGCCCAGGTGCACGCCGATGCCGAGGCTGGCATCCATATCGTCATCTCTGAAGTCCCGGTACGCACTCGACCAGCTGACCGGGTCGTTCCAGCGACTCGTGACATCGCTCCTGGACATCGTCTTCCAGGCGCCGCCGCGCACCGTGAGCCAATGCAGGACACGCGCCTCCCCTCCCAGGCGCACGGTCAGTTCGGTGGTCGACACGTTCTGCCCCTGCAGTTCGGCGGCGGCGCCCTCGGCGGGATCGGACAGCTCGCGTTCGACGCGGGACCATGACACGGACGCCTGCAGCATCCGGTCCGGGTCCGGCAGCAAGACCAGGCCCAGCCCGCCGCGGAACGTGCTCGTGTCGTTCAGGTAATGGATCCCGCTCTGATCGAACGGATAGTCGATACCGCCGAACAGGGAACGTCCGAACCAATCCTCGTCGACACGCTCGTAGTTCAGGGCGCGTTCCCAGACCACGCAAGGAACGATCGCCAGGTCCTCGCTAAGACCGTGGAACAGGCGCCAGCGCAAGCCGAAGCTGTCCATGCCGCGGTCGTCGAACACGACCGGGGCGAAGTCGATCGTGACGTAGTCCCCGGTCGCGGTACTCTCGCACGCCAGATCGACCCAGGTCCGCGGCGCCAGTTCCCGGCGCAGGCCGGCGCTCAGGAGCGTTCGCGTGTTTTCGAACCAGCTGTCGTTCGCGTTGTTGGTTCTGATGCGGTTCCCGCAAGCGTATTGCAGGCCAAGCTGCCAGGGCCCTCGCTTCAGGCCCCACATCAGCCTGAGGTCCTGTTCGGGGTCGTCGTCGTAGATCCACAACCCCGCCACGCCGAAGCGGCCGGAGGCATCGAGGGACAACTGCGCGCCCAAGGCCTGCCCGATCGCGGCGGAGCCGAACTGCTCCCCGAGATCCAGCAGCAGCAGATCGGGGTAGGTCGCCAGGGAGCCGGGCCAGCGCCGGACGTTGTCGACATCCTCGAAGTAGTCCCCGCCCCCCCCCATGCTCAGCAGCCTGGTCGAGGTGGCGGCGGCGGGCAGCGCGAGCAGCAGCAACAGCAGCGCCGTCAGGGCGGCGGTGGCGCGTCGGGACATGGGGTCCTCCCTCGCGGATCAGTAGGGGGCGGTGTCGTAGAGTCTGAAATCGCCCAGGCCGTAGGCGTCGTAGAAGCGGTACAGGACGCCGGCGCGGCGATAGTACCAGACCTCCCACTGGCCGGGGTAGGACAGATCCATGACCTGGGCCTCGACGCTGTCGGGGGGGCCGCGCTGGATGTGGATGCGGCCGCGGTCGCTCAGCGCCCCGCGGCCGAACTGGCCGAAGCGCCGGTCGGCCTCGACGATGCGCATCAGGTGGGTGGCCTCGTCGGGGAACTCGTCGGGGAACTCGCCGGCGGGCCTCGCGGCCCAGACCGAGCGCCAGGCCGCCGGCCGCTCGTCGGCCGGCAGCGACGCGAGCGCGCGCCGGGCCTCGCCGTCCAGGAAACCGTCCAGCCAGTCGACGTGCAGGCGCCAGGCGGCGTCGTCGCGCCACTCCACGCGCAGGTTGACGAGATCGCGCCCCGGGGCCAGGTCGAGGCGGTGGCCGGCGGCGGTCTCCAGCGAGACGTCCAGCCGCAGCGGACCGAACGGCAGGCTCGCCGCCGGCGTTTCGAGGCGGCGCCGCAGGGTGTCGGCGGCGGCCGTGGGCAGTTCCTCGCGGCCGACGACCCGCTCGTCGCCGCCCGCGTCGGTGACGCGGAAGATCAGCGACGTGGGCGCCGGGGGCGCCTGCGCGCCGGCGACGGGGTGGCGGACGAGGGTCACCGACGCCAGCAGCGTGTCCGCCGCGGCGGCCGGCCCCGCCTCGCCCTGGGGCACGTTCCAGTCGAAGCCGGCGAAGTACCAGGGCACGCCGCTGCCGACGCCCGGATCGAAGCGCAGGTCCGTCCGCCAGACCCGCTCGGTGCCGCGCACGCGCGCGGTCAGGGCGAGCTCGACCCGCCCCTCCCCCGCCAGCGCGACGGTGACGTCGCAGGCGAGGCGCTCATCGGAACCGGTGGCCTCGAAGGCTGCGGCGCGGGCCGTCGCCTCGGCGAAGCCCCCCCCGACGCGACGGCCGTCGCGCTCGGCCACGACGGCCACCTGCAGCACCGAGACGAAACCGTCGCCGTCGCGCGTGAAGACCAGGCCGCGGTGCGGCACGCGCACGTGGACCACGGCGGCGGGTCCGCCGCGGGCGTCGTAGGTGGTGGAGACGGAAACGTCCAGGGCGGTGCCGGGGACGGGACGGCCGCGGGCCGCGGCCGGGGCGGCCGCGCCGGCGGCCGCGAGCAGCGCCAGCAGGGCGAGCTTCGGCAGGGCCGCGGTCTCAGACCGCGGCGCGCTGGCGTGGCGGGTTCGGGGCGTCGCTCTCAATCCTACCGTCCCGCAGGCGGATGATGCGCCGCGCGTGGGCGGCGATGTCTTCCTCGTGGGTCACCACCAGGATAGTATTGCCGCCCGCGTGCAGCCCGTCCAGGACGGACATGATCTCCTCGCTGGTCGTGGAGTCGAGGTTGCCGGTGGGCTCGTCGGCCAGGATCAGGGACGGGCGGCAGACCAGGGCGCGGGCGATGGCCACGCGCTGGCGCTGGCCGCCGCTCATCTCGTTGGGCTGGTGGGCCGCGCGGTCGGTCAGGCCGACCTGCCCGAGCACCGCCGCGACGCGCTCGCGCCGCTCGACGACGCCGACGCCGCCGTAGATCAGCGGGAGCTCCACGTTCTGGGCCGCGGTCAGGCGCGGCAGCAGGTTGAAGGTCTGGAAGACGAAGCCGATCTCGCGGTTGCGGACGGCGGCCAGGGCGTCGTCGTCCATCTCGGCCACGGCCGTGCCGTTCAGCACGTAGCTGCCCGAGCTGGGCGTGTCCAGGCAGCCGATGAGGTTCATGAGGGTCGACTTGCCGGAACCGCTGGCCCCCATGATCGCCACGTACTCGCCCTTGCGGATCTCGAGGTCCACGCCGTCGACGGCGCGGACCTCCTCGGTGCCCACCTGGTAGACGCGCATCAGGTCGGTGACGCGGATCAGGACCTCCCCCGCCCCGCTCATCGCGTCAACCCGTCGAGGGGACGGCCGACGGCGCGGTCGAGCTTGAACGAGGCGATGCGGAAGTCGCAGATCGCCTGGACCTCGTCGCTCTGGGCGGTGGCCAGGTTCACCTGGGCGGTGATCTGGTCGAGCATCGTGCCGGCCCCCACCTTGAAGCGCTCCTGGGCCAGCCGCAGCTGCTCCTGCGCGTTGGCGATGGTCTCGCGGCTGAGCGTCAGGCGCTCGCGGGCCTCGACCTGGCTGTTGTAGAGCTGCCGCACCTCCAGCTGGGCGTCGAGCTGGGCCTGGTCGAGGTTGTATTCGGCGATGCGCTGGCGGGCCTTGGCCTGGGAGCGCCCGGCCAGGGTCGCGAAGCGGTCGAAGATGTTCCAGTTCACCGAGTAGCCGTAGCTGACGCTCATGCCCTCGGCGGAGCCGAAGGTGAAGCGCGACTCGTTCGAGGTGCGGCTGTAGCGGGCGAACAGGCGCACCTGCGGCAGCAGCCCGCCGCCGGCGGCCGTCACGTCGCCGCCGCGCGCCTCGACGTTGTACTGCCGGCTGCGCAGGTCCTGGCGGTTCGCGACCGCCTCCGCGAACAGCGCTTCGAGGTCCCCGACCTGGTCGTCGCGCTCGAGCAGGGAGCGGTCCACGTCGAAACGCTCGGCCAAGGGCCGGTTCATGGCGTGGGCCAGGTTGGCGAAGGCCTGCTCGACGGCGTTGCGGGCGCGGATGACCTCCAGGCGCGTCTGCTCCTGGCGCACCTTGGCCGACAGGACGTCGCTGCGGGCGGCCGAGCCGATGCGGTGGTAGGTCTCGGCCTTTTCGAACTCGCGGACGGCCAGGTCCTCGCTCTGGACGGCCACGTCCAGCAGCCGCTCGGAGCGCAGCAGGTCGATGTAGGCGGCAGCCACGGTCTCGATCACCTGCTGGCGGCTGTAGGCTTCGCTGGCCTCGGCGGCGCGCAGGTCGCCGCGCGCCGACTTGAGCCCGCCGAAATCGCTCAGGCCGCGGAACAGGTAGAAGTCGCTGCTCGCGCCGTAGTCCTTGTACTTGGACTTCTCCTTGTAGTCTTCGATGGCCAGGGTGACCGGGTTCTCGTAGTCGTAATCGGTGCGCTCGTTCTTCTGCCAGGTGCGCGACAGGCTCAGGCTGGGCAGGAACTGGCCCCAGGCCTGCCGCACGCCCTGGCCGGCGATGCCGGTGTTTTCGGCGGCGACGGCCAGCGTCGGGCTCTCCTGCAGCGCGATGGCGACGCAGTCGGCCAAATCGCGGACGGGCAGGTCGTCCGCGGCAGCGGTCAGCGAGCACGCCATGACGGCCGCCAGGGCGGCGACGCGGCGGAAGGCGACGGTCAGGGGCACCATGCGGAGACTCCTTTGCACCTGGTGGGCATCCGGGAAACGTCCTCGACGCCCGGATTGTAGGGAAGCGGGGCCGGCTTGCCAAACGCATTTCCGGCCCCGCCCCTGCGCGGGTCTCTCGACCCGAGCCGGGAGTCGCAACACCGTCTTGAGACGCAACACCTTCTTGAGACGCAAACAAGGGGGCGGGGTTGCATCCCCGCCCCCTTTTTCGCGCCGGCGCGGCGGCCGGCGTGGCTCAGTGGAGCCGGAACGCGAAGGGGATCGCCATCCAGGCCTTGACCGCGATGCCGCGCTGCCGGCCGGGCTGGAACTTGCAGCGCTTGGCCGCCTTGACGGCTTCCTTGTCCAGCAGCGGGTGCACCGCTGTCAGCACCACCGCCTGCAGCACCGTGCCGTCGGCACCGACCTGCACCTTGACCACCACGGTGCCTTCGAGTTGGCTGGCCCGGGCCATCTCCGGGTAGTCGGGGCTGACGTACTGGGTCAGGACAGGCTTTTCCTGGGAGACCTCGAACTCATCGCCGCCGGTGTCCGTGCCCTCGCTCCACATGTCGTCCAGGGCGTCCTCGGCATCGATCAGCGTGTCGGCGATCTCGACGTCCTCCTCGACGTCGTCGTCGAGGGCGGCTTCGATGTTCACCGGGGGCTTCGGGATGTCCTGCGGCGGCGGCGGGATGTCCACGGCCTCGTCGATCGTCACGACTTCCATGGGCTTCTCGTACAGCTTGTAGGGGTTCGGCTTGTACTTCGGCGAGAACAGGAAGAACAGGATGGTCAGGACCACGGCCGCCACCGCCGCGCGTCGCATGTACTTGTTGTACTGCGCCTTGAAGCGGTCGTTGGCGGTGGCGACGGTCTTGAAAGTGACGTATTCCATGTCCCCCACCCTAGTAAGCGACGCCCGGGAGGTTGAGGTCGGTGTTGAAGAACACCCGCACCGCGTTGGCCTCCTTGAGGCCTTCCATCACGTCGCTGACCACGCCGTAGGGCGTTTCCTTGTCGGTCTTGAACGCCACGATCATGAAGGGGTTCTCGGCGACCTTCTGCGACATGACGCCCGCCACCTGCTCGGGCCGCACGATCATGTCGTCGATGGAGATCATGCCCTTCTCGTTGATGAAGACGTTGGAGATCATGTCGCGCAGGCCCTCTTCGCCGGCTTCGGCGCGGGGCAGGGTCACGACCAGGCCCGTCTCCTCCGTGAAGACGACCGTCACGATGAAGAAGATCAGCAGCAGGAAGGCGATGTCGCCCATGGACGACGTCGGGATGAAGGCCCCCATCTTCGTCGCGCGCTTGAAGGCCATCCGGAATCCCTCCCTAAAGCTTGGTCGTCTTGAGCGACACCTTGCGGGCGTCCGCCAGCTTGATCTCGTCGAGACAAGCGATCATCATCCCGTAATCGGCGTCCGGATGCGTTTCCAGCACGACGACGGTCTGGTCGTTGCCGGCCAGCCGTTCGCGGATCGCCTGCTGCAGCCGCGACAGGGCGATCGGCGCGTCCTCGAAGGTCAGGGTGTTGCCGGCCAGGACGCGGATCGTCGCCACGTTGCTCTGGCGGACCCTCACGGTCGATTCCGCGGTCGCCTTGCCGGGCAGCACCATGGACAGACCGATCTCGTCGCTCTTCATGGGCATGACGATGAAGAAGATCAGCAGCAGGAAGGCGACGTCGCTCGTCGACGACGTCGGGATCTCGCCGACATCCCGCCGTTTCTTGCGCTTGGACAGTACGCCCACGTCTGCACTCCTCGCGTCGCACCCCGTCGGGGCGCGGTGCTGCTACGCGTGCTGCTGACGGACCAGCTCGTCGACCAGCTCGACCGAGGCCTCTTCCATTTCGATCACGAACCGGTCGATGCGCTGCACGAACCAGTTGAACGAGATCGAGGTCGGGATGGCGATGATCAGGCCGGCGGCCGTGGTGATCAGCGCCTCGGAGATGCCGGAGGCCACCAGCTGCGCGTTGACCGTGTCGCTGCCGGCGATGGCCTCGAAGGCGTTGATCATGCCGGACACCGTGCCCAGGAAGCCGATCAGAGGCGCGATGGTCGACACCGACGCGATCCAGATCAGTCCGCGCTCGAGGAACGCCATCTCGATGGTGCCCGCGGTGGTGATGGCCTTCTCGACGGCCTCGGGGCCGCGGTCGGCCTTCTGCAGGCCGGAGTAGAGGATGGCTGCGATGGGGCCGCGCACCTTCTGGCACTCCTCGCTGGCCGCCTGCACGCCGTCGCTCCGCAGCGTGGTGATGACGGCACCGATCAGCTTGCGCGAGTTGACCGCGGCGCGGTTGAGGGTCCAGGCACGCTCGATCATGAAGACCAGGCCGAGGATGGTCACGGCGAGCAGCCACCACATGAACTGCCCGCCCTTGATGAACAGCTCACCGGCGCCGCTCTTGCCCAGCGGGGTCTGCTCGAGCAGGCCCATCAGGCCGCCGCGCTTCTCGATGATCCTGGGCACCTCGTCGGCCGAGTCCTGCGCTCCGGAAGCGAAGGCCAGGGAGTCGGGCGTCGCCATGATGCCCTCGATGTTGCTGCCGGTCCGCGACTGCGCCCGGCCGGTCGCCGGGGCCGCGAGGACGAGCGCGAAGACACACACCGCGAGCAGCGAGAAGACGGCGTGGGTAGACGTGCGATGACGTGCCATTGTGCCTGCTCTCCCTTTCCAGATGGATACCCGTGGGTCCGGTTGCCGCCGAACGGACGGGTGACGGCTGGGGACCGCCTTGGCGTTCGGCCTGATCTGACGAGAAACCCTTTCGAGCCGGAGACTCGGTCGTGTCACGACCGCCGCCGACCCGCGATTCCCTGCGCTCCGCAGCGCTCTCCACCGACCTCGCCGGGGAGCTTATCTTGCCCTGAAATAAGTGTCAACGCCGGGTGCAAGTCAACAGTTTTCATGGGGATCTGGGACCCGCCGGGCTCGCCGCGGACGTCACCGGGACGGTCCTCCCTGGGTGTGGGCGTTGGTCGACTCCAGGGTGTAGGCGCCGCCGCCGAGCCTGGCCAGGAACAGGAAGTTCAGACCCAGGGGCATCGACGTGTACTGGTTCGGGAACAGGGGTCGGCCGTGCCCCTTGTACTTCCAAAGTTCGAAGGCCTTGAACTTCTCCTGCGACGTGGCGCGATCGAGCCGCTCGCGCACGGCCAGGGTCGACTGCTCCTCGTCGGTGTACTGGTCACGCAGCACGAGCCCCTCGTTGGGCGCCAGGAAGGAGTCGTGCACGCGCGACAGGGCGTCCTCGAAGTCCAGTGAGTTGGCGGGGACGTCCTGCTTCTCGATCTCGTCGGGCGGTCCGAGCAGCACGTACACCAGGCCGCGGTCGTCGACGGGACCCGCGCGGCCCATGCCGCCGAGGTAGCGGTTCACGTAGCTGACGCGCTGCTTGAACTCCTCGAGCGCCTCGTTGCCCGCGGTCGCCGGATCGGGGTCGAGCTCGTCCCAGAACTCGGCTAGCAGCGCTTCGCGGCCCGAGCGCCCGGCCTGCAGGAAGGCCTCGCGGCGGTCGCCGAGCAGCACGAGCCGTCCCATCGCCTCGGTGTCTCCCGCCGGCCTGGTCAGCGCCTGGAGCTGCCAGATGACGTCGAACTCGACGACCCAGGCGTTGCCCCAGCCGTCCAGGGGAGCGCAGCTGAGCTGGTAGGAGCCCGGCGGCAGCCGGTTCACGTCGTAGTCCCAGGTCACCGCGGCGAAGCCGCCGCCGCCGAGGAAGGACTCCGGCTCTAGCCCGAGCTCCAGCGTGTCGCGCACCACGTAGTCCAGGTCGCGGGCCAGCACCTGCATCAGCAGCGTGCGCGGCAGGCGCCCGCGGTCGCCGGGGCCGATCCCGACCGCCTCGGCTTCGAAGGTCACCTGCAGCCGCGACTGCTCGAGTCCGTATCGGCGGTTGGGATGCAGGAACATGGCCAGGCGGTCGCCGCGCAGGCGGGCGGCGGCCACCGCGCCGCCGGCGTCGCCGGCGCGGGGGGCGCCCGAGAGGAACAGGGGCGCGTGGAGCCACAGGCCGCGCAGCTCGGGCGGCGGCGCCTCCAGGCACCACTCCCCGCGCACGTCGGCGGCGGCGACCGCCCGGGCGTCGTCGTCGCGGGGCGCGGCGGGTTCCTCCAGCCGGCAGCGCAGATCGCCGCGCGCGGCGCGCACGCCCGGGATCCGCAGGGTGAAGACCTGGTAGCTGGTCGGCGACGCCGCCTCTTCGCGCGTGCGCGCGGCCAGGGCGAGCGTCTCGCGACGGACGATCGGCGCGCCGTCGCCGGCATCGAGCGTCGCTGTGACCGACAGGCTCCCGACCAGCTTGCCGCCGGGCTGCTCGCGGAAGTGCAGGCCGTCGTTCGCCACCGAGAACAGCAGCAGGATGTCCGCGGCGCCGTCGGCGGCGGGCAGGTTGGCGTAATCCAGGCAGACCCCGAAACCGCCGGTGCCGTCGAACGGCCGCACCAGGGCGGCCGCGGCCGGGACGGCGGCCGCCAGGCAGGAGGCCAACGTCGAGACGGTCAGTGCGCGCCGCAGCGCCGCGGCCCGATCCAGGAACATGCCGACCCCCGCCGGGTTGAGGAAACGCTTCCGGCCGTGCATCAATCTAGGGATCCCGTCGCCCGCGGACAACCGCCTCGGGACGACGAAGGCCCGCCCCTCACGCGGGGCGGGCCCGACAAACGTCGCCGCCGTGTCGCGCCTAGTAGACGAAGGTCAGCGTCAGCCGGTGCACGTAGCTCAAGGCCTGCATGTCGACCATGCTGTAGTCGAACAGGGCCTTGGCGTCCTTGCCCGTGTTGATGGCCACGCCGAAGCCCCAGGCCAGGTTGTCGCTGTCGTAGTTCAGGTTGTAGCCGACGCGCCCGTAGAGCAGCTCGCGCATGCTGTACTCGAAGCCCACGTTGGCGCGTTCGGCATTGTCCGCCGGGTGCTGGAACTCCGCCGAGGCCAGGACCTTGTGGTCCTTGGTGTCGACGGCGAAGAAGCTGGCGCCGACCTTGAACGTCGTCGGCATCTTGGCCGGCAGCTCGTCGAAGGTGATCTTGCCGCCCAGGTTCTGGATGACCATGCCCAGGCGGAGGTTGCGCACGCCGATGCGGTACAGGATGCCGAAGTCGAAGCCGGCGGAGTTGACGGCCTCCTCGGCCAGGCCCGCGTGCAGGTAGTTCAGGGTGAAGCCGGCGGAGAACTTGTCCGTCCAGAACCGGCTGTAGGAGAAGCCGAAGGCGATCGAGCCGGCATCGAAGGTCTCGCCGTTGCCCTCGGGGCGGTTGGCCGTGCGCACCGGCATCGGGTCCAGCCACAGCGAACGCACGGAGAAGCCGAAGGTGCCCGGCAGGACCTTGGGGTTCATGGCCAGGACGGCGGAGCTCAGGTTGATGTCCGCCGGCCATTCGACCTGGGACACCAGGAACTCGTTGCCGCGGACCTCGACCAGGCCGGCCGGGTTCCAGAAGACGGAACTGGCGTCGTCGGCCACGGCCGTGAACGCCGACCCCATGCCCGTCGCCCGGGCGCTGGTCCCGATCTGCAGGAACTGCGCGCCGAAGGTGCCCACCTTCTCGAAGAGCTCGGCCTGGGCGGCCGCGGGCAGGACCAGGGCGGCTAGGGCCAGGATCGCAATGCGTCTCATGGAAACCTCCAGAACCCTCTCGCGTCGGTAGCGGCCGTCCGGCTCCGCCGGACCGGCCGAGCGGTTAACGGATGACGACGAACTTGCCGATGAAATCCTCGAAGCGATCGTCATCGGACTGGACCGTGAACAGGTAGATCTCGCTCACGACTTCCTGGCCGTTGCGGCTGACCAGGTTCCAACTCGTCTCGCCGTACCCGCCCGTGCCGTCGTGCTCGATCGTCTCCACCAGGTCCCCGTCGAGGGTGAAGATCTTGACGGTGTTGTGGGCGCGGGGCAGGTTGGTGAAGTTGACGCGCACGCCGGTCGGGTCGTCCGCGTTCGGCGAGAACTGCTGGAACTCCGCGAGCGCCTCGCGCGTGGCGGGGTTCGGGTAGACGAAGATGTTGGCGCCGTCGCGCTCGCGGGCTTCGGCCGTCTGCGCGTTCGACCCGGGATTGGTGTTCGTGAAGGACGAGCCCGGATCGCCGGCCAGGCCGGCCCCGATCACCGTCATGGTGTTGTTCTCGTTGATCCGGATCGCGTGGTCGGAGGCGGTCACGGAGTAGAAGTACAGGAACCCGTTGTGGACGGCCGGATCGATGTACTCGTAGAAGCTGAGCGCCAGCTTCGAGGTGTGCGTGGGCAGCAGCGCCTCGCGGCCCGTGACCATGAAGAAGGTGTCCAGGGCGGCCGGGTAGCCCTGCCAGGGCAGCAGGCCGGACAAGGCCGGGATCACGTCGCCATTGCGGTCGAAGAGCGCGGGCCGAGCCACGTAACGCCCCAGGGTGTCGGCGGCGACGACCTGCCGCATCGCCTCGGCGAGGCCCTCGAACCGGGGATCGTCGAGCACCCGCGGGCGGTAGCGGATCTGCTCCAGGCCGGTGTTGGTGCCCAGGGGCAGCGTGTCCACCACGGTGGTCCCGTCGCTGAGCTCGCGCGTGCTGATGTACGTGTTCACGTAGTCGTACTCGGCGATCAGCTGCCAGAGCCCGCTCTCGGGACCGTTCTCGACCGACGAGCCGAAGGGGCGGTCCCAGTTGTCGGCGCGCCAGATGCGGTAGGATTCGAAGTCGATGCGGTTGGCGCGCACGTCGACCGTCGTCTCGCTGCGGTTGTCCCAGAAGACGTGCACCGCGCTGTCCGTCGGCCACAGGCGCACGCCCGGCGGCGGCGGCGCCATGCCGACCAGCCAGTGGATCAGGGTCTCGTTGCCTTCGACGCCGGTGCAGCCGTTCCACGGCCCCGTGTCCTTGTTGCAGGTCCAGAGGGTCTCGATGAGGCGGTTCTCCCGCGTGCAGTAATCGCCAGCCTGGCGCACGCACTCGAAGCAGTTGTCCATGTTGACGTAGATGCAGCCGTCCTCGTCGAGGTCGTCGCTCGTGATCAGCGGCTTGCCCAGCAGCCAGTCCTCCGCGACGCAGGTGGTGTCCATCAGGTCGGCCACGAAGGTGAAGATGTCCTGGCCGTAATCGCGGATGCAGATCTTCGACTCGCGGCCGAGGACGCCGGTCGTGTTGTCGCCGTCCAGGTTGAACGCGTTGCCGAGCCAGGTCTGCGTGGCTTCGGCGGCGTTCTGCAGCATGCCCTCGAGGCCGACGCCCACCACGGTCGCCACCTGGAACTGCAGGGTCTCGCCCGGCGGCAGCTCGGAGAAGGGGCCGGCCGAGATCAGGAAGCGGTAGTCGTTCTCCTTGCCCACGGTCGTGTCGTTGTCGAAGTTCACCTCGCTGAGCAGCTCGTAGCGCTCGGCGTCGTTGGAGGGGTCGCCGCCGCGGGCGAAGGGCTGGTTGCCCGAGAAGTGGTTGAAGCTGCGCAGGCCGACGCTGCGCGGCGCGAGGCGGCCGGTCGGGTCGGTGTCGTGACCCAGGAAGACGATGCCGAAGTAGCCCGGGGTCTCCCCTTCGTCGCCGTCGCCGTCGTACATGAAGCCCACGGACACCGGCACGTAGGTGTTGTCGCGGGCGCGCACGAGCTCGTTGCGGCTGCCGGCCATGTCGTCCTCGGCGCGGCCGGGGCGGGTGCGGGGGCCGATGTCGGCGTCGGCGAAGAAGCCGATGTACACGTCGTCGACCGAGGCCACGCCCACGTTCGTGACCTCGAACTCGAAGGCCACGAAATCGTCGGCGTCGTCGTTCTCCCAGGCGAAGGACTTCTGGACGATCTTCAGGTTGATCGGCGTGTGGTCGGGGAACTGCTCCCCCGCCAGGCGCGTGTTGTCGTACATCGTGCAGACCATCATCTGGTTGCCGACCTGCCCGAAGTCCTCCTCGAACTCGCCGTCCTCGTCGTCGTCGTAGCCGTTGAGCGTCTCCTCGTCGTAGAGGGGATCGCCGTAGTTCAGGGATTCGGGGTCGCGGTCGGTGTCGTCGTCGTCGTTGGCCCCCGACTCCGGCTGCCGCTTGCCGCTGGCGTTGGGGAAGCCGGTGGGCCGTATCACCACGCCGCCGATGGCCTCGTAGATCGTGTCGGCGATCTCGTTGCGGGCCCGGATCTCCGTCTCGTACTGGCCGGTCGAGACCAGCCGCTCGCCGAGGACCGCGCCGCCGACCCACAGGCCGGCCGCCCAGAGGTACTCCACGCCGGAGCCGGCCGGCCACTGCGCCGAGGGCGCGTCGCACCAGCTGCAGGTGGCCGGGGTCTGCGAGCCGATGAGCCCGAAGTTCGTGATGTTCATGTGCAGCTCGCCGACGTTCATCACGAAGGAGCCGTCGGTGACGGCGGAGCCGTCGGGCACCGGCCCGGGATGGGCGCCGAACTGCTCGAGGTCCACCCAGGCCGCCGCCGGGGACGCGGACAGCAGGGCCGTCGCTACCAGCAGGGCCAGGCCGATCCGGACGCCGGCGGCGCCCGTGCGGTCCGGTAGTCTGCGGCTGGAGATCATGGTCATTCCTTTCCCTCTGACAACCCCGTCCCTGCCCCTCCCGGTCCTAGAACGTCCAGCCGAGGCCGACGCGGAACAGGCGGTGGTCCATGAAGACGCGCGGGTCGTTGATAGGGATGAACTCGTTGTAGTTGTCGCCGTTGGCATCCTGCAGATAGGCGCCGCCGTACTTGCCGGTCTCCGTCAGGTACGACACGTAGGCCGAGGTGGCGTTGCGCAGGCCGGGCGTGAGGCCGGCGCCGGGATTGCGCACCATGTCCTGGTTGATCAGGTTGTGGGCCTGGAAGTACATGGTCAGGCGCTGGCCGTAGAAGTTGATCTCCTTCTGGCCCTGGAACGTCAGGTCGTAGGTGGCGGGCAGGCGCTCGCTGTTCTCGAGCAGCGGGTCCACCTTGCGCGCGTAGCGGTCGATGGGCGTCCAGGGGAAGCCGCTGCCGTAGGAGAACGTCATCGAGCCCGACCACGAGTTCGGCTGCTGCAGCAGCAGCGACAGGTGGAAGACGTGGCGCTGGTCCCAGTTCAGGGGCAGCTCCTGGTTGGGCAGGTACTCGAGGCCCTCGGGGTTCGCGCCGAACTCCTGCGAGGAGGCGACGCCGTCCGCGTAGGAGAAGGTGTAGGCGACGTCGAAGGCGAAGTTGTCGGAGTAGCGCTTGTTCAGCGTCACCTCGACGCCGCGCGCCGAGGCGTAGGCCTTGTTGATGTAGCGCGGCAAGGTGTTGCCGGTCTCCTCGTCGGTGACCGTGGTCGCCGCGATCAGGTCGTAGATGTCGCGCGAGTAGATGGCGACCGAACCCGCGAGGTAGTCGGTGAACTGGTGCTTGATGCCGGCCTGGTAGGCGATGGTCGTCTCGGCCTTCAGGTTGGGATTGCCGAGGGTGCCGGAGTTGCCCAGCGGGTCCTGGCTGCTGAACAGCAGGTCGCGGGTCGGGAACTGGATGAACCGGCCGTAGGAGAAGTTGAAGCCGTCGCGCTCGGTGATGGGGAACGCGAAGCCGAGGCGCGGCGAGAACTGGTGCTTGTACTTGATGACGTTCTTGTTGACGTCGTCGTTGTCCAGCAGGATCTCCGCGGCCGAACCCGGCGAGAAGAGGTCCCAGCGGAAGCCGTAGTTCATCACCATGCCCTCGTACTCCCAGCGGTCCTGCACGTAGTAGGAGGCCTCGGGGTTGTACGAGTGGAAGATGTTCGAGCTGGCGCCCAGCGAGTACTCGCCCGTGAAGCGGTTCTGCCGCTCGTAGGCGGGGTACGACAGGTTGTTGCTCGCGATGTCGTTGTACTGCAGCTGCAGGCCCATCTTGACGAGGTGGCTCGCCCAGCGCGTGGTCGAGAGGTCGAACTTCGCGATGTAGGTCCGCGTGTAGTCCTCCCCGTAGAAGGGGAAGTCGCTGGTGGTCACGTAGAGCGGGTTCAGCGGGTCGGTGTAGTAGTCCGATCCGTTCAGGTAGAGGTTCGCCTGGCCGTAGAACAGGCCGGGCGAGGCGATGGGGCCGTGCTGGTACTCCCAGGGGTCCTGGTCGTTGACCGAGAACACGTTGTCGTTGCGCAGCGCCGAGACCTTCATGGTGTAGAAGGTGTCGTCGGTCAGGTTGTGCGTCAGCACGAACTTGAGGTTCTGGCTGAGGCTCCGGTTGACGCCGCTGCGGTCGGCCGAGTTGAACCAGGTGTAGGACGAGTCCTCCTGGGCCGTCGAGTAGCTGGAGTAGGGGTAGCGGAACCCGTCGAAGCCGGGCTCGGCCGCCACCGTGTAGAGCCGGCCGTCCGTGGAGCGCACCTGCAGGACCGGCACCATGCGCCGGATGAGGCTGGCGTTGCGGGCGTCGATGACCACGGCCGGGTGGGAGGTCTGGTTCATCCGCTCGTACCAGGGGCCGTAGTAGACGGGCACGTAGTTGCGCGTGTACAGCCACGCGGTCGGGTCGCTCGGGTGGGGCTCCATCAGGGGCATCATCAGCACGCGCCGCGAGTAGCCCGACACGCTCCAGTTCGGCGAGTAGGACTCGTTCGAAGCCGAGTTGAGCGTGTACTCGCCCGTGAGGCGCAGGTTCTCGCTGAAGGTGTACTGCCACTTCGTGGAGCCCTTGAGCTGGTTGACCTGGCGGCGGCGGAACTGGAAGAGCGTGGCGCCGCCGAGGTCGACCCGGTACTCGGGGCGGTTGGCGACGGAGTAGTTCTCGGTGTCGGTGAACACGAAGTCGCCGGCGAGGAAGTAGGTCAGCTTCTGCACGGGCGTGGGCCCGCCGAAGCCGAACTCGAAACGGTCGTAGTTGGTGTAGGTCTTGTCCTGGCGGCCGAAGTCGTCGGTCATGTAGCGCAGGCCGCCCTCGAAGGTCTCGCCGCCGGCGCGGGTGGTGACGTTGATGACGCCGGACATGGCCGAGCCGTACTCGGGGTCCATGCCGCCGGTCACCAGTTCGGTGGCTTCGACGGCCATCGAGGAGACGGAGATGGCGCCGCCGCCGCCGACGTTGTCGACCGGCACGTCGTCGATGCGCATCGAGACCTCGCCGGAGCGGCCGCCGCGCACGTAGAGCTCGCCGTCGCGCATCTGCACGCCGGCCTGCTTGGCGACGGCCTCCTCGACCGAGTCGATGGCGTAGTCGGCGAGCCGGTCGCCGCTGAAGCTCTGCTCGGTGGCCGCGTTCTTGATCTCGACCATGTAGCGGTCGCCCTCGACCGCGTAGGCCTCGAGGGTCTCGACGATCACGACCTTCATGTCGAAGCGGATCTCCGCCTGGGCGCCCGACACGACGTCGACCGTCACCTCTTCGGGGGCGTAGCCGAGGTACAGGACCTGGACCGTGTACTTGCCCGGCCGCAGGCTCTGGAAGTAGAAAACGCCGCCGCCGAGGGACATCGTGCCGCGGGAGGTGCCCTTCAGCAGCACGTTCGCGTAGTCCAGGTACTCGCCGGATTCCACGTCGCGGATGGTGCCCTTGATCGAGCCCGGGGCGCCCTGGGCGGACGCGAGGGCGGGCAGCAGGATGCAGGCGAGCAGGGCCAGCCTGACCGCGGGCCGGGCCACTGTGTTGCGCAGGCGACGGAGCATCGCGCGGCTCCTTTCGACGGACCTCGTCCGATCGAAGCGAGTGGTCGGGTCGGTCCTCGACCGCGCGTCAGCGGCCTCCGGAGCGGAGACGAGCGCGCGGCCGGCATGCGCCGACTCATGACCTCAACTTCCCTGGCCGGAATCAGGTCGTCCGGCGACCGGGAACGTGGGGAATTTCCAGCCCTCAACCGGCAACTCACGGCTGAATATAGAGATTGCCAAAACCGCTGTCAACCTAATGTGGTTCGGGGCTTCCGGCGGTCACCGGGCACCGCGAAACGTGTCCCGGAACGAGGGACCTGAGGTCCGGCAGGGCGTCCCGGCAGGCCCCCTCCACCAAGGGGCAGCGGGGAGCGTAGGGGCAGCCCGCGAGGGCCGGCGGGATCAGCGCGCCTTCGCCGTCGGCGGACAGCCGGCGCGTGTAGGGGTGACTCGGGACGGCGCCGGCCGGCAGCACCTCCAGCACGCGCCCGGCGAACATCACGGCCACCTCGCGGCACGTCCGCCGCGCGAGCGCGACATCGTGGGTGATCAGCAGCAAGCCGCAACCGGTATCGCCCCGGAAGCGCTGCAGCACGTCGACCAGCAGGGAGGCGGCGTCGGGGTCGAGCGACCCGGTCGGTTCGTCGGCGACCAGCAGCACCGGCCGCGCCGCGAGCGCGCGCGCGACGGCCACGCGCTGCCGCTGGCCGCCGCTGAGCGCGTGGGGGCGCTGCGCGGCGATCCCGGGTTCCAGGCCGGCGGCGGCGAGCAGATCGGCGGCGGCGAGGCGGAACGCGGCCGCCGTGTCGCCCGCCGCCTTGCCGCCGGCCGCGCGCGCCGCCTCGGCGACGGCGTCGCCGCAGGTCTGTCGCGGGTCCAGCGAGGAATACGGGTCCTGGAAGATCATCTGCGCGGCCCGGTGGGGCCGGCCGACGACGGGACGGCCTCCCACCTCGATCTCCCCCGCGGCGGGCCGCAGGTGGCCGCACACGGCCCGCGCCAGCGAGGTCTTGCCGCACCCCGATTCTCCCACCAGGGCGAGCGACGAACCGGCGCCGATCGTCAGGTCGACGCCGCACACCGCCACGACGTCGGCACGGCCTCCGTGACCGGGATACCGAACTTCGACGCCGCGGCAGCTCAAGGCCGGCGCGCCGACGCCCGCGTCCGCACCCCGATCCGCGTCACCGGCCGAGCCGTCCACGTCGCCGACGACGGCGTCCGCCGCCGACCCCGCCGCGACACGCCCCGACTCCAGGCGCAGGACGCGGTCGGCGAGGCCCGCCGTCAGGCGGGCATCGTGGGTGACCAGCAGCAGCGACAGGCCGCGGCGGCGCACGAGGTCCCCCAGCAGTCCCGTGACGGCGGCACCGACGGCCGCGTCGAGGGCCGTGGTGGGTTCGTCAGCGACGAGCAGCGCGGGGTCGCCGGCCAGGGCGAGCGCGAGCGCGACGCGCTGGCGCTCGCCGCCGCTGAGCTGGTGGGCGTAACGACGCGCCACCGCGGCGGGGTCCGGCAGCAGCACCTCGGCCAGCAGTTCCCGGGACCGCCGGTGCGCGTCCCGGCTTCCGGTGCCGCGCAGGGCGCGCAGCGTCTCGACCAGCTGGTCCCCGACGCGCACGACCGGGTCCAGGCTCGCCAACGGGTCCTGGAAGAGCATCCCGATGTCGCGGCCCAGCAGCCGCCGGTGAGCCGGGCCGGGAGCCACCGGCTCCCCCCGCCAGCGCAGGACGCCCGACACGCGCGCCCGCGACGGCAGCAGGCCCAGCACGGCCAGGGCCAGCGACGACTTGCCGGCGCCCGACGGCCCGACCACCGTCACGACCTCCCCCGCGTCGATCGCCAGGTCCACGCCGCGCAGGGCCTCGCGGCCGCCGTCCGGACCCGGGTAGGCCACCCGCAGGGATTCGCAGCTCAGCAGGCGGGAGGCGCTCAAGAGCCACCCGCCTCGGGTGTGTCGTGGCGGCCTCCGGCGCGCGGGTCGAGCGCATCGCGCAGGGCGTCCCCGAGCAGGTTGTGGCCGACCGCGGTCAGCGCGATCGCGAGGCCGGGGAACGCGGCCAGCCACCAGGCGTCGGCCAGGTGGCGGTGGCCGTGTTCGATCATGGCTCCCCAGGACACGGTCGGGTCCTGGGCGCCCAGGCCCAGGTAACTGAGGAAGGATTCCAGCAGGATCGCGCCGCCCACGCGCAGCGCGGCCGCGAGGACGACCAGGGGCAGCACGTGCGGCAGGACGTGGCGGGCGGCGAGCCGCCACGCCGGCAGCTCGAGGCTGCGCGCCGCGACGACGAAGGGCCGGTCGCGCAGGGCGAGCGTCTCGGCCCGCACCAGGCGGGCCACGCCCATCCACCCCGTGGCCGCGATCACCGTCGCCACCAGCGCCAGGGAAGGCGCCGCGACGACCGCGAGCAGCAGCACCAGGAACACGCGGGGGAAGGCGAGGAACAGGTCGGTCAACCCCATGAGCGCGCGGTCGAGACGCGAGTGGCCCAGGCCCGCGGCGAGCCCCACCAGCGTGCCCAGGATCACGGCGCCCAGCACGCCGGACCAGCCCACGGCCAGCGAGGCGCGGCCGCCCAGCATCAGGCGTCCCAGGACGTCGCGGCCCAGCGCGTCGGTCCCCAGCGGGTGCGACGGCGACGGGGCCAGCAGCCGCTCGGCGGCGGTCCCCACCCGCAGCGGGTCGCCGGGCGCCAACGGTCCGGCCAGGGCCGCCGCCAGCAGCGGCAGCAGGATCAGGATCAGACCCGCGCGCCCGCCGGCGTCGTGCCGCAGGGCGCGGCCCACGGCGCTCACGTCCGCCCCTCCCCGCCCGTCCGCGCGCGCGGGTCGACCACGCGGTAGAACACGTCGGCCAGCAGGTTGCCGGCCACCACCATCACGGCCGAGAGCCCCGTCGCGCCGAGGATCACCGGGTAGTCGCGCGCCCACAGCGCCTCCACCGCGACGCGGCCCATGCCCGGCCAGGCGAACACGGTCTCGGTCACCACCGCGCCGCCGAGCAGCGCCGGCAGGTTCAACCCCACCAGCGTGACCACCGGCAGCAGGGCGTTGCGCACGGCGTGGCGCCAGACCACGGCGCGTTCCGACAGGCCGCGGGCCCGGGCGGCCGTCACGAACTCGGACTCCAGGACCTCGAGCACGGCCTGGCGGACGTAGCGGGCCGTGCCGACGGCGGTGGCCAGGCCGAGCACCGTCACCGGCAGCACGAGGTGGCGCAGGGTGTCCAGCAGGCGGGCGGACCAGGACAGCGAGGCGTGGTCGGGAGCGTGCATCCCCGAGGCGGGCAGCCAGCCCAGCCCGCGGGCGAAGACCAGCACGAGCATGAGCCCGAGCCAGAAGGCCGGCAGGGAGTTCACCGCGAGACCCAGGGCGCCGACGGCCCGCTCCGCGGCCGAGCCGCGGCGGCGCGCCATCCACACGCCCAGCGGGATCGCCGTCGCGAGGTGGACCAGGTAGGCGGTGACGGTCAGCAGCAGCGTGCGCGGCACGGCCTCGGCGAGGATGTCCGACACCTCGCGGTGCAGGCGCAGGCTGCGGCCGAGGTCGCCGTGCAGCACCACGCCCCCCAGCCAACGGACGTACTGCTCGGCGAGCGGGCGGTCGAGTCCGTACTGCTGCCGCAGCAGCGCCCGGCCCGCGGCGTCGAGGTCGGGGTCGCGCAGCATCTCCACCGGGTCGCCCGGCGCGAGGCGCGCCATCAGGAAGACCAGGCTGAGCGCGGCCAGCACCAGCAGCAGGGCGGTCGCCAGTCGCGTCAGCAGGTCGCGGATCATCGGTGCTCCCGGTTGGTCGTCCCGGGTCAGTCTAGGGACGGCCCCGGCGCGCGGTCAAGGCCGGCCCTCGGCCCGGACGCACTTAGCACGGGCCCCCGTGCAAGCTGCGGCGCCCGCGTCGGGGCGCGGGATGCCTCCGCGCGGACGGGGACAGGCCGCGGCGGCGCATCCTGCCCCGCCGTTCCCGATCGTTCCCCGTCGCGCCCCCGCGCCCGGGCCGATGTCGCGCCGCTCCGCGGCACGGGACTTTCATGGCCGGCGGCGACGAGGGAACGACAACCGGGAGAGCACCATGCACATCGTCGCCGCCCAGCGCCGGCTCGCCGCCGCGGGCCTGCTGACCGCCTGCCTCGTCGCCGCCGGCTGCGAGATCGCCGAGCCCGCCCTGCCGGTCTTCACGACCCGCGTCTCGGTGCCCATCGGCACGCACGAGCTCACGGTGCTCGAAGCGCTCGAGGACCAGGACGACGTCGTCGCGGGCGCGGACTCCGTGCTGGTGTTCGGCGCCGAGGGCGACACGACGAGCGTCGAGCTGGATCTCGACCTCGTCGCCGAGCTGGACGGCCTCGACGCCGCGGCCGAGCTCGGCGCCTTCGCGCTGCCGGATCAGCCGCCCCGGAGCGCCGGCTTCACGCTGGCCGAGATCGCGCCCGAGCTGGCGGCCCTGCCGCCGGTGCCCCTGCCGGTGCCGGCGTTCACGATCGACCTGCAGAGCGACCCCGCCCCCCTGGACCGGCTCGACTCCGCGCGCATCGCCTCCGGCCGACTCGAAGTGCGGCTGCGCAACGGGCTGCCGGTGCCGGTCTCGGGCGCGGCGGCGCCGGAGCGGATCGTCGCCGATGTCCTGGACGGCGCGGGCGCGGTGGTGACGACGGTGGTCTTCGACGGCGAGATCGCGCCGCTCGACAGCGCCGCGGTGCTGACCGACCTCGCCGGCGCCCGGCTGTCCGGCGGGCTGGCCGTGCGCCTGCGGGGCGGCTCGCCGGGCGCCGCCTCCGCCGTCGTGACCCCCGGCGCCTCGCTGTCGGTGACGATGCTGCTGACCGGCCTGGTCGTCGACGAGGCCACGGCCCGCGTCGAGGCGCTCGCGTTCGACGAGTCGGGCGGCGCCGACCTGCCGGACTCGCTGGGCATCCTGGCGGCGACGATCGGCAGCGGCGTGCTGGACCTCGCGCTGTCCAGCGGCATCGACCTGCCCTGCACGGCGCGCGTGACGTTCCCGCAGCTGCGGGACCTCCGCGGCGACACGCTGGCCGTGCGACTGGACCTGCCGTCGGGCGGCGAGCGGCGGACGGTCGTCGACCTCGCCGGCTGCACGATCACCGCCGGCGGCGGCGACCCGCTGACCCGATTGACCTACGACGTGGCGATCGCCTCGCCCGGCAGCGGCGACGGCGTGGTCACGCTGTCCGCCGACGCCGGGCTGTCGGCGGCCATCGCGCCGCTGACCCTGGCCTTCGCCGAGGTGCAGGGGGTCTTCCCCCGCGAGGTCTTCGCTTTCGAACCGCACACCGAGACGATCGACATCCCCGACGAGCTCGACGGCGTGCGCCTGGCGTCGGCGACGCTGGTGGTGGACGTGTTCAACGGCACCGGCATCGGCGGCGAGGTCGAGCTGAGCCTCGTGGGCCGCAACGCCGCCGGCGACGAAGCCGAGCTGAGCGTCGTGGCCGAGGTCGCGCCCGCCCGCGCCGGCGGCGAGTCCCGCACGAGCATCGTGCTGGACGAGCACAACAGCAACATCGCGGAGCTGCTGAGCCTCCTGCCGGAGGAACTGACCTTCGCCGGCGCGGTCAGCGTCGGCGGCGACGGCTGGGTGGGCACCGTGCGTCCCGGCGACCGGGCCCGCGCCTGCTGGCGCGTGGACGCCCCGCTGCGGCTCGAGCTGCTGCCGTCCGAGACCGCGTTCGACCCCGAGCCGCTGGATCTGGACGACGACCTGCGCCGCGACCTCGACCGCCACCTCGAGACGGCGGCGATCACCGCCGTGATCGGCAACCACCTCCCCTTCGGCGTGGACGTGCGGCTGCAGGTCGGGCCCGACAGCCTGTCGGCTCTGGACGCTCCGGAGCTGGTGATCGGCCCGCTGTCGGTGACCGCGGGTCTGGTCGACGACGTCGGCGGCTACGTGACCGCGACGACCGACAGCCGGCACGTCGTCGCCCTGACCCGCGACCAGGTGCGGGCGCTGACCAGGCCGGGCGCCTTCACCGCGGCGGTGGCGACGCTGCCCGGCACCGGCGGGCTCACCGTGACCCTGCGCAGCGTGGACCGCCTGACGGTGAGCGGCGCGCTCACCGCCGAGATCACCGTCACCGACGACGACGAATGACGACACGAGCGCCCCGGAGGCGACCCATGACCGCCCGACGTCCGCAACGCCCCGCCCTGTCCCGCGCCGCCCGTCGCGCCGCGACGCTGCTCGCGCTGTTGCCGGTGCTCCTGCTCGCGCTGCCCGTCGCGCCGGCCGCCGCCCAGGGACAGGTGCGGGCCATGGGCCTGGCCGGGGCCTACATGGCCGCGGCGCGCGGCCTCGACGCCGTCGGCTGGAACCCGGCGAACCTCGCCCTGCGCCGCCCCCACGGCGTGGAGGTCGGCCTGGCCTCGGTGGCGATGGACCTCAACAACAACGCCTTCTCCCTGGAGCGTTACAACGAGATCTCCGGTGCGACGCTGAACGCGGCCGACAAGCAGCGGCTGCTCGACGACATCCCGGACGAGGGCTTCATGCTGAACGCGGACGTGCGGGCCTCAGCCCTGGGCGTGTGCGTGGGGCCGGTGGCCCTGAGCCTGCAGGGGCTGGCCGGCGGCACCGGCACCCTGGACAAGGATTTCTTCGACCTGATCCTGATGGGCAACGAGATCGACGAGAGCTTCAGCTTCGAGGACACCGACGGCGAGGGCTTCGCGCTGGCCTCCGGCACCCTGTCGTTCGCGGCGCCGCTGCTGACCAGCCGCGCCGTGCGGCTGTCGGCCGGCGTCAACGCCCGCTACCTGCACGGCCTCTACGACCTGCGCGTCGAATCGGCGAGCGGGACCGTCGTCGCCACGATGACCGAGGTGCGCGGCGAGGCGGCCGCCTCCTACCTCACGTCGCGCGGCGGGACCGGCTACGCGGTGGACGCCGGGCTGGCGCTGCAGGCGCCGCGCGGCTGGGTCCTCGGACTGGCGGTCAGCAACGCCGCCAGCCGCATCGAGTGGGACCGCGACGTCGAGCGCACGACGTGGCGGGCGACGGTCGACTCGCTCGCGCTGGACACCGACGAGCCCGCGGACCGCGTCGTCGACGAGAAGTCGGTGGCGGCGGCGGCGCCCTACGCCCGCAGCCTGCCCACGACGGTCCGCTTCGGCGCCAGCAACACGCTGGGCCCGCTGCTGCTGGCGGTGGACGTGGTGAAGCCGCTGGACGACCGTGCGGGCGCGGACGGGCGCGTCGAGCTGAACGCGGGCGTGGAGTGGCGCCCGTGCGGCTGGCTGCGGCCGCGCCTGGGCCTGGGTTTCGGCGGCGACGTCGACCGCGCGGCGGCCGGCCTCGGCGTGGCGCTGGGGCCGCTGTGCTGGGACCTGGCGGTGGCGAATCGCGGCGCCTTCATCCCCGACGACACCAAGGGCCTGGCCGCGGCGTCCGGCGTGTCCCTGGCGTTCTAGAAGGGTTCTGGATCGGAAATTGTCCCTGGTCAAACGCTTGATGTGATGCGACTTGGACATGCAGAGGCAGCCATGACAGGGGACGCGGTCCGGGAACCTCGTGTGCCCGGACCGCTTGACCTACGGCCTCCTGCACCCTCCTGGTGCAGGAGACCTCCGGACACCCCTGTCATGGCTGCCTCTGCATGTCCAAGTCGAACAGCATCAAGGCGTTGCTCGGGGACAATTTCCGATCCAGAAACCTAGCCGAAGTGCTCGTCGAAGACGGCGGCAAGCAGGTCTTCGAGCTCGTCCGCGAACGGCCCCTCGCAGTCCCGCCCCAGCAGCTCGCCCAAGTTCGTCGTGGCCGCCAGCAGTTCGGCGCGGCGGGCCGGGCCGCGGTCCTCCCCCCGCAGGCAGTCCAGCAGGTCGACGTGCGCTGGACCGGTCAGGATCGAACCGTGCTGCAGGAAGCGGTCGGGGTGCCGGCGCTGGGCCGAGCCGATGAGCTTGCGCCCCCCGACGGTCACCTCGTGGCGGCCGGCGGTCTGGAAGCACACCGGGCCGCGGGCCGCGGCCAGGCTCTCGCCCTGCGAGATGTCCGGCGACAGGCCGAGGCGGCGCAGGAACTCCGTCAGCGCCCCGTTGATCGCCGAGTAGACGGCGTGCAGGTCGTCGCCGAAGCGAGCCGACGGCGCGTCCCCCGCCACGGCGTAGGTGAGCTCCTGGGCGTGGAGGATCGCGCGGCCGCCGGTCGGGCGGCGCACGAGGCCCCAGCCGCGGCGGTCGATCACCTCGCGGTCGAAATCGTCGGGGTCCTGGTGGTAGCCGTAGGAGACCGCCGGCGGGGACCAGCGGTAGAGGCGCAGCACGGGCAGGTCGCCCGGCGCCCGGCGCGCGAGCAGTTCGGCGTCGGCCGCCATGTTGTCGGCGCCGGAGCGCGCGCCGTCGCGGATCACGAGCAGGCGGCCCATCTCAGCCGCAGTTGCAGGGGCCGAGCCAGCTGAGGTCGGGCCGGCGCGCGGCGGCGGCCTCGTCCAGGCGCGACACGGGCGTGGTGTGCGGCGCCGACCGCAGGAGGTCGGGGTCGCGCTCGGCCTCGGCGCGGATGGCGGCCACGACCTCGACGAAGCGGTCCAGCGTCTCCTTGGACTCCGTCTCGGTGGGCTCGATCATGATCGCCTCGTCCACGATCAGCGGGAAGTAGATCGTCGGCGCGTGGATGCCGTAGTCGAGCATGCGCTTGGCGACGTCCAGCGTGCGCACGCCGAAGCGCTCCTTCCAGTCGGCGCCCGTGGCGATGAACTCGTGCAGCGTGCCGTCGGCGTGCTCGACCGTCAGCAGGCCCTCGAGGCGCTTGCGCAGGTAGTTCGCGTTGAGCACCGCGCGCTCCGAGACGCGCGTCAGGCCGTCACCGCCCAGGCGCAGGATGTAGGTCAGGGCGCGCAGGCAGACGCCCGTGTTGCCCATGTAGGCGTGCACGCTCGGCCGGCACTCGCCGGCGCAGGCGTCGAGGCGGTAGACGCCTTCATGCTCGCGGATGATCGGCGCGGGCAGGAAGCGCGCCAGCTCCTCCGTCACGCAGATGGGACCGGCGCCGGGACCGCCGCCGCCGTGGGGCGTGGAGAAGGTCTTGTGCAGGTTCATGTGCACGACGTCGAAGCCCATCAGCGCCGGCTTCGCCTTGCCCAGGATCGCGTTCAGGTTGGCGCCGTCCATGTAGAGCAGGCCGCCCGCGGCGTGGACGATGCGCGCGACCTCCACGATGTCGCTCTCGAACAGCCCCAGCGTGTTGGGGTTGGTGATCATGATGCCGGCGGTCTGCGGGCCGACCGCGGCCCGCAGCGCTTCCAGGTCGAGCCGGCCGTCCGGCCCCGACTTCAGCGTGCGGGGCTTCATGCCCGTGAGGACCACCGAGGCGGGGTTGGTGCCGTGGGCCGAATCGGGGATCAGCACCTCGTTGCGGCCGCTCTCGCCGCGGTCGAGGTGGCGGGCGCGGATGACCTGCATGCCCAGGTACTCGCCGTGGGCGCCGGCGGCAGGCTGCAGGCTGCAGGCGGCGAAGCCGGTGATCTCGCACAGCGCGTCCTGCAGCAGCTTCAGGGCGCAGAGCAGGCCCTGCAGGTCCGCCTCGTCCTGCTCCGGGTGCAGCGAGGCGAAGCCGGAAAGCGCGGCCACCTTCTCGTTGAGCCGCGGGTTGTACTTCATCGTGCAGCTGCCCAGCGGGTACAGGCCGCGCTCGATGTGGTGGTTCAGGTTGGACAGCAGGGTGTAGTGGCGGAGCACCTCCAGCTCCGACAGCGAGGGCAGGTCCGCGGGCGCCGCGCGCAACGCGCCGGCCGGCAGCGCCGTGTCGATGTCGTCGCCGCGCCAGGCGGGCATCGTCGTGGCGCGCCGGCCGGCGCGCCCCTTGGCGAACAGACTCGTCTGCAGGTCCGCACCCCAGCGCGCGGGCGTCGCGCCCTGCCGCTCGTGGCTCATGTTCGGCATCTCCTTCACTGCTCCAGGAAGTCGCGCAGCGCGCTCCCGTAACGCTCGATCTCGTCGGCGGTGCGGCGCTCGGTGACCGCGACCAGCAGGTCGCCCGGCCCGCAGCCCGCGAAGCCGTCCAGCGGGATGCCCGCCAGGATGCCCTGCCTGCGCGCGAAGGCGCGGAACTCGCGGGCCGGCCGCGGCAGGCGCACCACGAACTCGTTGAAGACGGGACCGTCGAAGGGCAGCGCCACCCCGGCGATCCCGCGCAGGATCGCGCGCAGCGCCTCGCAGCGCACGCGGTTCGCCTCGCCCAGCTCGCGCAGGCCCTCGGCGCCGAGCAGCGCGAGGTACACGGTGCCCCGCGCCATGTTCAGGCCCTGGTTGGAGCAGATGTTCGAGGTCGCCTTCTCGCGGCGGATGTGCTGCTCGCGGGTCTGCAGGGTCAGCACGTAGCCCTCGCGGCCGTCGTGGTCGACCGTGCGCCCCACGACGCGGCCCGGGATCAGGCGCTTCAGCTCGTCGCTGCAGGACAGGAACCCCAGCAGGGGCCCGCCCCAGCCGCAGGGCACGCCGAAGGGCTGCGCCTCGCCCGTCGCCACGGCGGCGCCGTACTCGGCGGGCGTCTTGAGCAGAGAGAGGGAGACCGGGTTGACCGAGGCCACGACCAGCGCCCCGGCGTCGCGCGCCGCGGCGGCGAGCTCGTCGACGGGCTCGATCAGGCCGAGGTGGTTGGGGTTCTGGATCACGACCGCGCCGACCCGGCCGTCGAGCAGGGCGCGCAGCGCGGCGGGATCGGTGGTTCCCGTGGCCGCGGCGGGCGCCGAGAGGATCGTCACGCCCTCGCTCGCGAGGTTCGTCTCCAGGACGCGGCGGTGTCGCGGGTTCAGGGCGGCGGGCAGGACCACGACGTCGCGGCCGGTGCGGCCGAGCGCCATGCGGACCCCCTCGACCAGCGCCGTCGAACCGTCGTACATGCTGGCGTTGGCCACCGGCAGGCCCGTCAGGCGGGTGACGAAGGTCTGCCACTCGTAGATGACCTGCAGGGTGCCCTGGGAGACCTCGGGCTGGTAGGGCGTGTAGGCCGTGAGGAACTCGCTGCGCGAGACCACGGCGTCCACGGCGGCGGGGATGGCGGCGTCGTAGACGCCGCCGCCGAGGAAGGAGGCGAACTCGTCCTGGCCAGCGTTCAGCGCGGCCAGGTTGCTCATCACGCGCCAGACCTCCTCCTCCGACAGCGAGGGCGGCAGGTCCAGCCCCGCCGGCGGCCGCACGGCCGCGGGCAGGCTGCGGAAGAGGTCGTCGACGGTCTCGAGGCCCAGGACGTCCAGCATCTCGCGGATGTCCTCGGCGGTGTGCGGCGTGTACGGCATGGGCGACTCAGCCTCCGATGAGGGCGTCGTAATCGTCGGCCGTGAGCAGTTCGTCCATCTCGCTCCGGTCTCCGATGCGCACCTTGAAGAGCCAGCCCGCCTCGAGCGGGTCCTGGTTGACCGTCTCGGGGGCGTCGAGCACCGCCTCGTTGACGGCGATCACCTCGCCGCCCACCGGGCTGAAGAGATCCTCGACCGACTTGACGGTCTCGATCGTCCCGACCGCCTCGCCCTGCGCGACGACGGTGCCGACCTCGGGCAGCTCCAGGAAGACGACGTCGCCCAGCTCGTGGGCCGCGTACTCGGTCACGCCCACCGTGGCGCTCTCGCCCTCGGCCAGCACCCACTCGTGGTCCTTCGTGTACTTGCGGTCGCTCGCCACCATGCCGTTCTCCTCCTACCGGTTGATGCCTTAGCGCGCGGCGCGCGGGTCGCCCTTGACCCGGGCCGCGAGGAAGGGATACGAGACCACGCGCACGGGATGCCGCCGGTCGCGGATCTCCACGGTCAGCCGTGCGGGGTCGCACCCCGCGTCGATCAGGGCCAGGGCCAGGGAGCGCCCCAGGGTCGGGCTCTTGGTGCCGCTGGTCACGAAGCCCGCGGGCTCGTCGCCGCAGAACACCGGCGCGCCCTGGCGCGCGATGGGCGCGGGGCGATCGCGGCCGGCGGCGTCGGGCGCCGTCACCTCGAGACCGACGAGCCGCCGCGGCGGGCCGGCGTCCTTCTGGCGTTGCAGGGCCTCGCGGCCGACGAAATCGCGGTCCTTCAGGCGCACGGCCCAGCCGATGCCGGCCTCGAGCGGCGTCCAGTCCTCGCTCAGCTCGTGCCCGTACAGGCAGTAGGCCGGTTCGAAGCGCAGCGTGTCGCGCGCCGCCAGGCCGATGGGCTCGACGCCCAGGTCGCCGCCCAGGGCCAGCAGCTCCTCCCACAGCGGGAGCGCGTCGGCGTTCGGCACGTACAGCTCGTAGCCCCGCTCGCCGGTGTAGCCGGTGCGCGAGACGATCCAGCGGCCGCCGGGACGGGGCAGGGCGAAGGCCGTGTAGAACTCGAGGGCGTCGAAGGCGTCGGCGCTGCCGCGCAGCGCCGCGAGGCGGCCCGTCAACGCCGCGGCCTCGGGCCCCTGCACCGCGATCATGGCGGTGCGGTCGCTGGCGTCGTCGAGCGCCACGCCGGCGACGCCGGCGGCGCGGCCGGCGACCCAGGCCGCGATCTTGTCGTGGTTGGACGCGTTGCAGACGATCATCCAGTTCACGCGGCCGAGGCGGTAGATCAGCATGTCGTCGAGAACGCCGCCGTCGGGGCGGCACATCGCGGTGTAGACGACCTTGCCGTCCGCCATGCCGGACACGCGGTTGGTGCAGAGCCCGTCGAGCCAGGCCTCGACGCCCGGGCCGCTCGCCAGGATCTCGCCCATGTGCGTGATGTCGAAGAGGCCCACGCGTTCGCGCACCGCCGCGTGCTCGGCGAGCACGCCCCGGTACTGCACGGGCATCTCGAAGCCGGCGAAGGGGACCATGCGGGCGCCGTGGTCGCGGTGCCAGGCGGTCAGGGGAGTCGTGCGCAGTTGAGTGTCGTCGGTCATGGTGTCGTCGGTCATGGTCGAGGCGTCCTCCTGGACGAGAGGAGCGGCGGGATCCGGGATCGGGGCGGCGTCGCGGGCGCCGGCCACGCCTAATCTAAACGGCTCGGGCGGGAAGTCCAGGAGCGAAACGGCCGCGGCGGCGGCGCCTCACCCGCCGCCCGCGAGCGCGCGCAGCATGGCGCCGGTGTGCGACTCCGCGCAGGCCATGACCGCCGCCAGCGGTCCCTGCACCAGCACGCGGCCGCCCGCGGCTCCCCCGTCGGGACCGAGGTCGATGACCCAGTCGGCGCGGCGCACGACCTCGGGGTTGTGCTCGATGACCAGCACGGTGTGGCCCTTCGCGGTCAGCCGCGCCAGGATGTCCAGCAGCCGGTCCACGTCGCAGAAATGCAGGCCGGTGGTCGGCTCGTCCAGGATGTAGAGGCTGTCGCCGCGGCCGCCGCGCGCCAGTTCCCGCGACAGCTTGAGCCGTTGCGCCTCCCCGCCCGAGAGCGTGGCGCCGGACTGGCCGAGCCGCAGGTAGCCGAGGCCCACGCCGTCCATGACCTCCAGGATGCGCCGGCAGGCCGGCACGTTGCCCAGGAACTCGCGCGCCTCCTCCACCGGCAGGTCCAGCACCTCGGCCACGCTGCGGCCCTTGAAGGTGACCTCCAGCGTCTCGGGGCCGTAGCGCTGGCCGCCGCAGGCCTCGCAGGGCACGTCGACGTCCGGCAGGAAGTCCATGGTCAGGCGCCGCACCCCGGCGCCCTCGCAATCCGGGCAGCGCCCGGGCCCGGTGTTGAAGCTGAAGCGGTCGGCCCCGTAGCCGCGCGCCTTCGCCAGCGGGGTGGCCGCGAAGAGGCGGCGGATCTGCCCCATCAGGCCGCTGTAGGTGGCGGGGGTGGAACGCGTCGAGCGGCCGATCGGCGACTGGTCCACCAGGACCACCGAGCCGAGATCACCGTCGCCCTCGAGCCGAGCGTAGGGAGCGGGTTCGGCCGAGGCGCGGTGCAGGCGGCGGGCCAGCGCCCGGTAGAGGGTCTCGTGCACGGCGGTGCTCTTGCCGGAGCCCGAGACGCCCGTCACGACGGTCAACCGGCGCAGCGGCACCGCGAGGTCGACGCCCCGCAGGTTGCGGCCCGTGAGCCCGGTCATGCGCAGCCAGGCGTCGGGTTCGGCGCCGCCGTTGACCGGTTCCGGGTGCTGGCCGTCGCGCCGTCCGGCCAGCCAGCGGCCGGTCTGGCTGCCGGCGCAGGCGGCGACCTCGGCCGGCGTGCCCTGGGTCACGAGGTAGCCGCCGTGCTCCCCGGCGCCGGGCCCGAGATCGACCAGGTGGTCGGCCGCGAGCATCACGTCGAGGTCGTGTTCGACCACCACGACGGTGTTGCCGCGGTCGCGCAGCTTCTGCAGCGTGCCGATCAGGCGGTGGATGTCGCGGTGGTGCAGGCCGACGCTGGGTTCGTCCAGGACGTAGAGCACGCCGGTCAGGCGGGATCCCACCTGCGTGGCCAGCCGCACGCGCTGGCCTTCGCCGCCGCTCAGGGTGCCCACGCCGCGCGCGAGCGTGAGGTAGCTCACGCCCACCTCGCAGAGGAAGCCGGTGCGCGTGGCGATCTGCTCGACGACGGGGCGCGCCACGGCCGACTTCAGCGGGTCGGCGAAGGAGAGTCCGTTGGCCCACGCGGCCAGCTCGTCCAGGGCGAGCTCCCCGGCCTCGCCGATGTGCAGCTCGCCGACGCGCACGCCCAGCGCCTCCTCGCACAGCCGGTAGCCGCGGCAGGCCGGGCAGACGTCGGCCGTCATGAGCTTCTCGATCCCGGCGCGCACCTTCTCCGACTTGGTCTCGCGGTGGCGGCGCAGCAGCTCGGGCGCCAGGCCGAGCCAGCCGGCGAGGAAGGCGTCCCAGTGCGCGTGCCTGCGCAGCGGCTTGGCGTCGGCCGGCGCCAGGCCGTGCACCAGGATGCGGCGGGCGTCCGCGGGCAGGCCCGACCAGGGCGCGTGCAGCGAGAAGCCCAGGGCCGCGGCGAAGGCCTCGACCTGCGTGAACAGCCAGCCGGTCTCCTTGCCGCGCAGGAACTCGACCGCCCCGCCCGCGAGGGACAGCGACGGGTCGGGCACCAGCGACTCCTCGCGGATCGTCGGCAGGCTGCCCAGACCCTGGCAGACGCGGCACGAACCGGCGGGCGAGTTGAAGGAGAACAGCCGGGGCTCGAGCGCCGGGAAGCCGCGCCCGCAGCCGGGGCAGGCGGCTTCGCGCGAGAAGAGCGTCTGGCGGTCCCCCTCCCGCACGAGCACCGTGCCGCCGGACAGCGCCACCGCGGCCGTGAGCGCTTCGCTCAGCCGCGCCTCGACGCCGGGCCGCACGACCAGGCCGTCGATCACCGCCGCGATGTCGTGGCGGGCGCCCGCCGCGAGCTCGACCCCCTCGTCCAGGTCGCGCATCTCGCCGTCGATCAGCGCGCGCACGTAGCCGCGCCGCTGCAGGTCCCGCAGCAGGGTGCGGTGCGCGCCCTTGCGCCCGCTCACCACCGGCGCCAGCAGCCAGAGGCGGGTGCCCTCGGGCCGCGAGGCGATCGCCTCGCGGATCTCCGCCAGCGGCCGCGCGGCCGCCGGCACGCCGCACGCCGGGCAGTGGGCCGTGCCGCAGCGCGCGTAGAGCAGGCGCAGGTAGCTGGCGATCTCGGTCACGGTGCCGACCGTCGAACGCGGGTTGGCGCCGAGCCCCTTCTGGTCGATGGCCAGCGCCGGGGACAGGCCCTCGATGCGGTCGACGTCGGGCTTGGGCAGCTGGTCGAGGAACTGGTGGGCGAAGCTCGAGAGGCTCTCGATGTAGCGCCGCTGGCCCTCGGCGTAGAGCGTGTCGAAGGCCAGCGACGACTTGCCGGACCCGCTCGGGCCGGTCACCACCACCAGCCGGTGGCGCGGCAGCGTGAGGTCCAGGTTCTTCAGGTTGTGGACGCGCGCGCCCTTGATCGTGATGACGTCGCCGGCCACGATTCCTCCGTCGCTCGGACGTTCAGCGCACGACCGCGGCGGGGGCTCCCGCGCCGCGCGGCAGGGCTTCCCAGGCGGCGCGCTCGTCCGCGGCCAGGTCCGCGGCGGCGTCGATGACTTCGGCCTTCAGGATCCGCCTGGCCTGCAGCGGGTTGTCGGAGCGGTCGCGCGGCGAGGCCACGATCGCGTCGACCGCGTCGAGGCCCGTCACGACCTTGCCGAAGGCGGTGTACTTGTTGTCCAGGTGGGCCACGTCGGCCACGCAGATGAAGAACTGGCTGCCGGCCGAGTTGGGGTCGGCCGCGCGGGCCATCGACAGCACGCCCCGCTCGTGGCGGACGGCGTTGAACTCCGCGTTCAGCAGCGCCTGGTCGCCCGCCAGGGCGTAGCCCTTGGCCGCGATCGCGGCGCGGGCGCGCTCGAGCAGCGCCAGCTCGTCGGCGTCGAGCACGTCGCGCCAGCCGGGGCCGCCCTGGCCGTCGTTGGCGCGGTCGGCGTCCTTGGAGTTGGGATCGCCGCCCTGGATCATGAAGCCGGGGATCACGCGGTGGAACGCGGTGCCGTCGTAGAAGCCGGTCCGGCACAGGTGCGTGAAGTTGGCGACGTGGTGCGGCGCCGTCTCCGGGTTCAGGACCAGCAGGATCGGCCCGGCGTCGGTGCTGAGACGGACGAAGGGCTGGGCCCCGGCGCCGGCGGCGGCGAGCAGGATCAGGGCGGCGGTCAAGGCGGTGGCGGCGGTCGTGCGCATCGGTCGTCCTTTCCCGGAGGTGGCGCGGCGGCCGGCGGTCGTTCGCCGGACGGCCCCCATGCATAGCACTCCCGGCGTCCCGGGGCAACGGCGCGCTCTCGGCCGACCCGCCCGCGGCCGGCCCGGGGACGGCGAGAGCCGCCCCGGCGGGGGCGGCTCTGCGTTCGTCGGTCTCCGGGCCGGCGCTACTGGTTGCGCATCCAGAGGCGCTCGGGCTTGTGCAGGGTCAGGCGGACGGCGTTGTTCTGGGCGCGGCCCTCGGCCGTCGTGTTGTCGCCGACCGGCCGGGCGGCGCCGTAGCTCACCACGGCGAGGCGCGCGGCCTCCATGTTCAGGTCGTTGATCAGGTAGCGGACCACCGCGGCGGCGCGGGCCGCCCCCAGCTCCCAGCTCGTGGGCCAGATCTCGCGGTAGTCGCCGGGCACGCCGTTGTCGTCGGTGCCGCCCGCGACGTGGATGTCCCAGCCGGGATACTGGTCGCAGGCGTCCTTGATGGCCGCCAGCGTGGGCTTCAGCTTGTCGCCGATGCCGAGGTTCGCGCCCGAGAAGGCCAGCTCCTCGGTCAGGGCCACGCTGACGACTTCGCCGTTCTGCTCGATCAGCACGGCATTCTCGGCCTCGAGCTGGGCGATCTTCTCGCGCAGGCCGGCCGCCAGCTGGCGGCCCTCGGCGATGGTCGCCTCGCGCGCGGCGATCTCGGACTGCAGGGACAGGAGGCTGCCGTCGCGCGCCGCGACGAGCTGCTTGTAGTCGCTGCAGGGAGCGCAGCCGAGCAGCGCGGCGCTGGCCGCGACCGCCAGCAGCAGGGCGATCCGCATCGTGGTCCGCATGTCTGGTTCTCTCCTTCGCCGCGGCGCGGTCGGGGGGCCGATCCGCGCGTCCGTCGCCGCTGGGTGACGTCGCCGTCCGCCCCGCGGACGCGACTGGTGTCAATCTAATGTGGCGAACCCGCCAGGGGAAGCAGATTTTCGCCGGCGCGGCCGTCCCGACGGTTCAGTCGGCGGCCTCGGCTCCGGGCGCCTCCCGGAAACGAGCCAGCACCTTGTTGGCGCCGATGACGTCCATCAGGTCGCCGGCTTCCAGCCGGAAGTTGCCGGCGGGCAGCGGCACCTTGGTGTCCTCGGCGGGGTCCTTGCCGGGCCGGTGGACCTGGATGAGGTTCAGCCGCTCGCGCGTCAGCAGCTGCAGCTCGGCCAGGGTGCGCCCGTACCAGGACTGCGGCGGCCGGATCCGCGCCAGCGCGTAGCCGTCGGGCAGCTCGACGAAGTTGACGACCGTGTGCCGCAGCAGGCTCTCGGCCACCCAGTGGCCCATCTGGGTCTCGGGCTGGATGACCTCGTCCGCACCCACCTTCTGCAGGACCTTGCGCTGGTCGGTGTTGGTCGCCTTGCAGATCACGTGGGGCACGCCCAGCTCCTTGCAGAGCAGGGTGATCTTGACGCTGGACTCGAAGTTGTCGCCGATGCCGACCACCACGGCGTCCATGCGCCCGATGTCGAACCGCGTCAGGTTGTCGCGGTCGGTCGCATCGAAGGAGACCGCCATCGAGACGTCGTCCTTCAGCCGCTCCGCCAGGTGGTGGTTGCGGTCGACGGCCAGCACGTCCACCCCCTCCTTCTGCAGGGTGGTCGCCACGCTGGAACCGAACCGACCCAGACCGAACACGGCCATGCGCCTCATCAGTGCCTCCGCTCCTGCCGCCCGCGGCGGCGGTCAACCGACCTGGATCGTCGCCTCGGGGTAGCGCACGCCGTGCTCGCGCGCGGGGCGGACCAGCCCGTAGGCCACCGCCAGCGGACCGAGGCGCCCCATCATCATCAGCAGCGTCACCAGCAGACGGCCGGGGTCGCTCAGCTCCGTCGTCAGGCCCAGCGTGAGCCCCACGGTGCCGATGGCCGAGAGCACCTCGAAGATCGTCTCGACGAAGCCGCTGCCCTCGGTCGCCAGCAGGACCCCGAACGCCAGGGCCACGACGGTCGTGTAGGTGGTGGCGACCATGAAGGCCCGCCGCACCAGGATCGGCCCCAGCTCGCGGTCGAACAGGCGGGCGGCGCTGCCGCCCAGCGCGATGGCCCGCGCGTCGGCCCAGAGGATCGCCAGCGTCGTCACCTTGATGCCGCCGGCCGTCGAACCGGGCGCGGCGCCGATGTACATCAGCACCAGCATCACCAGCACCGTTGCCGGCGAGAGCAGCGAGAGGTCCATGGAGTTGAAGCCGGCCGTACGGGTCGTCGCCGACTGGAAGAAGGCCAGGCCCAGCTTGGCGTCGGGGCCGAGGCCGGCGAAGGCGTGGTTCCACTCCAGCAGCGCGATCAGGGCCGTCCCGCCCGCCAGCAGGATCGCGGTCATCAGCAGGACCACCCGCGCCTGCACGTACAGGCGGCAGCGGCGCGAGCGGTCGGCCCGGGCGCGGCCCTTGCACCAGGCCACCACGTTGGCGGTGACCGGGAAGCCCAGGCCCCCGATGATGAGCAGGGCGCTGATGGTGCCGATCACCAGGGGATCGCCGGCCTGCGAGACGAGCGAGTCGCTCCAGGTGCTGAAGCCCGCGTTGCAGAAGGCCGACACGGCGTGGAACAGCGAGCAGCGCGCCCGGACCAGCGGGTCGGGGATGGTGTCGCCCAGGGCCGCGAACAGCACCACCGCTCCCGTCAGCTCCAGGATCAGCGTGTGGACGGTCACGAAGCGCAGGATCCCGCGGGACTCCTTCAGCGTGTCCCCCTCGAACACGTCGCGCATCATGCTGGCCCCGCGCATGCCGATGCCGCGGCCGAACAGCATGGCCAGCGTGGCGGACACCGTCATCACGCCGATGCCGCCGATCTGGATCAGCAGCATGATCATGGTCTGGCCGAAGACGGTGAAGCCGGTGCCGGTGTCGCGGACCGAGAGGCCGGTCACGCAGACGGCCGAGGCCGCGGTGAAGACGGCGTCGACCGGCGTGAGCGGGGCGCCGGCCGGCACGCTGTACGGGAGCAGCAGGAGTCCGGCGCCGAGCAGCACGATGGCGAGGAGCCCCAGCAGGAACAGCGGTCCCGGCTGCACGCGCCGCGGTCGCCAGCGGAATCCGCGCATCGCGATCCTCCTGCCGCGGGGCGGCCCGGCCGGTCAGGCCGTCGCCGGCCCGTGCACCGCCGTCAGCAGCCGGTCGGGGTCGAAGTAGGTCCGGGCGCAGCGCATGATGTCGTCGCGTCCCACGGCATCGATCTCGCCCACGAGCTCGCTCGTCGGGATGAAGCGCCCGTAGAAGATCTCGTCCTTGGCGGCGCGTCCCATCTGATTGGAACCCCCTTCCAGGGAAAAGATCAACTGGGATTTGATCTGGGCCCGCGTGTCGGCGAGCTCGTCATCTCCCACGCCGTCGCGCAGGAAGGCGCGGTACTCGCCGCGGACGACCGCCTCGAGGCGGGACAGCTTCGCCGGCGAGCACGAACCCGAACAGCTCACCAGGCCCAGGTCGCGTCCCATGTCGGTGTAGGTGAAGACCGAGTAGGCCAGCCCCTCGCGCTCGCGCACCGCCTGGAAGATGCGGCTGGACAGCCCGCCGCCCAGGATGTTGCTCAGCATCGCCAGCGGCACGCGGTCGGGGTGGAGGTAGGAGACCGCCTGGTTGCCGATCTCGAAGTAGCACTGCTGGACGGGGCTGTCGATGACCAGGCGGTCGCCGCGGACCTCGGCCCCGTCGAACAGGATGTCGGTCTCCTCGGCGGAGATCTCGGCCGGGGCCCTGCCCCGCGGCGCCGTCGCGCCGGCCGGGGCGAAGCGGGCGCACAGCTCGTCGGTCATCGCGGGCAGGACGTTGCCGCCGAGGGCGACGACGAGGTTGGGACCGGCGAACAGGTCGGCGTGCTCGCGCCGCAGCAGGTCCGCGTCCAGCCCCCGCACCGAGGCGGGCGTGCCCAGGATGGGCCGGCCGCGGGGATGCCGGCCGTACAGGCGGGCGGTGAAGGCGTCGTGCAGCAGGTCCTCAGGCGTGTCCAGGACCTCCTGGATCTCCTCGACGACGACGTCCTGCTCCAGGGCGACGAGCGCGGGCTCGAAGGCCGGGCTCAGGATCATGTCGGCGAGGGCTTCGGCGGTCGTCGCGAAGTAGTCGGGCAGGACCTTCGCCGTGAAGGCCACGTGGTCCTTGGTCGTGAAGGCATCGACGGACGCGCCGACGCTGTCGAAGAGGCGGGCGATGTCGAAGGCGCTGCGGCGCCGCGAGCCCTTGAACACCATGTGCTCGAGGAAGTGGGCCAGGCCGCCCATCCCCGCCGGCTCGTCCTGCGAGCCGCTCCGCAGCCACACGCCCAGCGAGACCGAGTGAGCGGACGCGACCGGGACGGTCAGGATGACCGTCCCGTTCGCGAGCGTCACCCGCTGCGGCGGGGTTTCGTTCTGGTAGGGACCGATGTTCATGCGTCGGCGACCGGCTGCCTACCGGCGCCGCGGTCCGCGATCGCGGTCGCGACCGCCGCCGCCCCCGCGGCCGCCCCGGTCGCCGCCGTCGCGGCGCGGCCCGCGGTCGCTCGACTGGTTCGGGTCGACGCCCTCGGGCACCGGCAGCAGCGCCTTGCGGCTGAGCCGGACCTTGCCCGAGCGCGAGTCCACCTCGACCAGCTTGACCTGGACCGACTCGTTGATCTGCAGCACGTCCTCGACGTTGCCGACGCGGAAGTGCTCGATCTCCGAGATGTGGAGCAGGCCCTCCTTGCCGGGCAGGTACTCGACGAAGGCGCCGAAGTCCACGATCGAGACCACGCGGCCCGTGTAGACGGCGCCGACCTCGGGCTCGGTCATCATCATGCGGATGCGCTCGACGCACTCGTTGCCCTTCGCCTGGTCGGGCGCCGAGACGAAGACCAAGCCGTCGTCGTTGATGTCGATGTTGGTCTCGGTCTCCTCCTGGAGCTTCTTGATCACCTTGCCGCCCGGGCCGATCAGCTCGCCGATGCGCTTGGGCGGGATCTGGATGGTGATGATCTTCGGGGCGTACTGGCACAGATCCTTGGCCGGCTCGGCGATGGCCTCTTGCATCAGGCCCAGGATGTGCTGGCGCGCGTTGCGGGCGTCGGTCAGGGCCTGCAGCATGATCGCGCGGCTGATGCCGCCGATCTTGGTGTCCATCTGGAAGGCGGTGATGCCGTCGCGGGTGCCGGTGACCTTGAAGTCCATGTCGCCGAGGTGGTCCTCGACGCCCAGGATGTCGGTCAGCACGGCGACCTTCTCGCCTTCCTTGATCAGGCCCATGGCCACGCCGGCCACGGCCTTCTTGATGGGCACGCCCGCCTGCATCAGCGCGAGGCTGGCGGAGCAGACCGTGGCCATCGAGCTGGAGCCGTTCGACTCCAGGATGTCCGACACGATGCGGATCGTGTAGGGGAACTCCTCCTGCGTGGGCAGCAGGGGCCGCAGGGCGCGCTCGGCCAGCTTGCCGTGGCCGATCTCGCGGCGGCCGGTGCCGCTGTAGCGGCCGGTCTCGCCCACGCTGAAGGGCGGGAAGTTGTAGTGGAGGTAGTAGGGGCTCCACCACTCGCCCTCGAGGGCGTCGATCTTCTGCTCGTCCGACTTGGTGCCCAGGGTCACGGTGCCCAGCGACTGGGTCTCGCCGCGGGTGAACAGGGCCGAGCCGTGGACGCGGGGCAGCAGGCCCAGCTCGATGTCGATCGGGCGCACCGTGGTCAGGTCGCGGCCGTCGGCGCGCACGCCCTCGTCCACGACCATGGCCCGCATCGCCTTCTTCTCGAGCTTGGCGAAGGCGGCCAGGGCGTCGGCGTCGGGCTTGCCCGCCTCGTCGGCGAAGGACGTCTTGACCTTCTCGTGCAGGGCCGCCACCGCGTCCTGGCGCGTGTGCTTGGCCTTGATGCGGATGGCGGCGTCGAGGTCCGTCGCCACGGCGGCGCGGACCGCCTCCACCTTGGCCGGGTCCAGCACCCTGGCCGCGACGGCGAACTTCGCGCGCGAGCCGGCCTTGGCGACCAGGTCGCGCTGCAGGGCGTTGAGCTGGCGGATCCAGCCGTGGGCGAAGTCGATGGCGTCGAGCAGGCGGTCCTCGGAGACCTCGCTGCAGGAGCCCTCGATCATGCAGACGATGTCGTCGGTGCCGGCCACGACCAGGTCCATGCTCGACTCCTCGAGCTGGGCGAAGGTCGGGTTGGGCACGAACTCGCCGGCGATCTCGGCCACGCGCAGGCCCGAGACGTACTCGGCGAAGGGCACGTCCGACAGGTTCAGGGCCAGCGAGGCGCCCGTGATGCTCAGGACGTCGGCGTGGAAGTCGGTGTCCGAGCTGATGACGAAGGCCACGACGTCGGTCGCGTGGCGGTAGCCGTCGGGGAACAGCGGCCGCAGCGGGCGGTCGATGAGGCGCGCGGACAGGGTCTCGCGCTCGCTCGGCCGGGCCTCGCGCTTGAAGAAGCCGCCCGGGATCTTGCCCGCGGCGTAGGTCTTGTTGCGGTACTCGACGAACAGCGGGAGGAAGTCGCGGTCGCTGACGTTCTTGTCCGCCGTGGCCGTCACCAGGACCCGGGTGTCGCCCAGGCCGACGACGCAGGCGCCGCCCGCCTGGCGGGCCATCTTGCCGGTCTCGAGCGAGTACTCGGCGCCGTTCATCTGCAATGCCGTCTTGTGTCCGTTCATGTTTCTGCTTTTCCTTCCTTACAGCTTTTGCGCGTCATGCGCTGGCGCCCGCCAATGCGGACGGCCGCGGTCGTGCGACCACGCCGCGGCTTCGCTCCCGGGAAAGGCGCGACGCGCGCCGGTCCCGCCGGGACCCGCCTGATTTATTGGAGAATGCGGTGTCCTGTCCGAAACCATGGGGCGGCACCGCGGCTCTCAACCGCGGATGCCCAGCTCCTTGATCAGGGAGCGGTAGCTCTCCAGGTTCTTCCGCTTCAGGTAGTTCAGCAGCCGCTTGCGCTGCCCGACCATCTTCAGGAGCCCGCGTCGGGAATGGAAGTCCTTCTTGTGGGTCTTGAAGTGCTCGGTGAGGTGGTTGATGCGCGCGGTCAACAGCGCGATCTGCACCTCGGGCGAGCCGGAATCCGACTCGTGCTTCCTGAACTGGGTGATGACCTGGTCTTTCTGATCCTTGTTCATTGCCATCGTCAGAACCTCCTTAGCTCATGACGTCACGATGGCCGCAGGCTGGCGCCCGTCTCCGGGGGTCTTGTCGGGTTCCCCGGGGCCGAGCCTGGTCGCCGCTGGGGCGTGCCAACCCGCTTGCTTGCGCTGGGCACTACAAAAACGCGAGGCTGAACCCCGCGACCCGGCGCCCGCGGAATATAGCCGAGGCCGCAACCGGGGGCAAGCGGGATTCCGCCCTGCCATCGGCCACGGCCCCTGCGACTTGAGGACGGGCGGCGGCCACGTTAAGACGCCACCGCCACCGAATCTCGCAATATATTGTTTTCACGCCAGTTGCGTCGCTCGGCGGCTGTGCCGCCGGCAGCGTTCAGGCGCCGCGGGTCGCCGGCAGGATTCCCCGGCGCTCCAGCTCGGCCAGGATCTGGGCGATGCAGGCCGCCCCGTCGTGCTCGTCGGTCTGGACGAGGATCTCCGGCGTCAGCGGCTCCTCGTAGGGGGCGCTGATGCCCGTGAACTCCGGGATCTCCCCCGCGCGGGCCTTCTTGTAGAGCCCCTTGGTGTCGCGGCGCTCGCACTCCTGCAGGGAGCAGCGGCAGTAGACCTCCAGGAAGTCCCCATCGTCGACCAGTTCGCGGTTGGCGTCGCGGTCGGTGCGGTAGGGCGAGATGAAGGCGGTCAGCACGATGACCCCGGCGTCGAGCAGGAGCTTGGACACCTCGCCGATGCGCCGGATGTTCTCGGTGCGGTCGGCGGGGCTGAAGCCCAGGTCGCGGTTCAGGCCGAAGCGGACGTTGTCGCCGTCCAGCACGTAGGTCTGGCAGCCGCGCTCGAAGAGCGCCTTCTCGACGCCGCGGGCCAGCGTCGACTTGCCGGCGCCCGACAGGCCCGTGAACCAGAGGATGGCGCCGCGGTGGCCGTTGCGGCGGGCGCGGTCGGCGCGCTTGACGTCCGAATGCGACCAGGTGATGTTGCGGCTCTTCGGTGTGGTCATGTCGTCTCCCGCCGCACGCTCGGCGCGGTCTTGAGGTGGTGGTTGCGGGCGAAGAACGCTGCCGCCGCCCGGCGCGGCAAGTGAAAAATCCGCGAACCGGGCCGCGGCGCGGTCAGCCGAACAGCTCGGCCTCCCGCAGCGGGACCGCGCCGCGGTCCTTCTCCGAGAGCACCGCCGCGGCCGGCAGCGGCCAGGAGATGCCCAGTTCGGGGTCGTCCCAGCGGATGCAGCGCTCGGCCTGCTTGTCGTAGTAGTCCGTGGTCTTGTAGAGCACGTCCGCCTCGTCGCTCAGGGTCAGGAAGGCGTGGGCGAACCCGGGCGGGATCCAGAGCTGGCGGTGGTTCGCGTCCGACAGCACCGCCGCGGTCCACTTCCCGCAGGTCGGCGAGCCACGGCGCAGGTCGACCGCCACGTCGTAGATCTCGCCGCGCACCGCCTGCACGAGCTTGCCCTGGACGTGCCTCACCTGGTAGTGCAGCCCCCGCACCACGCCGCGGCGCGAGCGGGAGTGGTTGTCCTGCACGAATTCCGGCAGGAAGCCGACGTTCTCGCGCCAGGTGCGGGCGTTGAAGCTCTCCAGGAAGAAGCCCCGCTCGTCGGGGAAGACCCGCGGCTCCAGCAGCAGCACGTCGGGCAGATCCGTCTTCTTGACGATCATCTACAGGCCTTCCTTCAGGATCCGCTCGAGGTAGGAGCGGTAGCTCGAGGCGGGCATCGCCGCGATCGTCGCCTCCAGGCCGGCCCGGTCGAGGAAGCCGCGGTTGTAGGCCACCTCTTCCAGGCAGGCGATCTTGAGCCCCTGGCGGGCCTCGAGCAACCCGATGAACTGGCTGGCTTCGAGCAGGCTGGTGTGGGTGCCGGTGTCGAGCCAGGCGATGCCCCGGCCGAGCTTCTCGACCACGAGTTCGCCGCGCTCGAGGTAGGCCCGGTTGACGTCGGAGATCTCCAGCTCGCCGCGGGGCGACGGCGTCAGGCCGCGGGTGATCTCCACGACCCGCTTGTCGAAGAGGTAGAGGCCGGGGATCGCGTAGCGCGAGCGCGGCCGCAGCGGCTTCTCCTCGATGCTGACGGCGCGGCCGTCCGCGTCGAACTCCACCACGCCGTAGCGCTCGGGGTCCAGCACCGGGTAGCCGAAGATGCGGGCGCCGCCGCGGAATTCGGCCACGATGCGGTCCAGGTTCATGCGGCCGTGGAAGACGTTGTCGCCCAGGATCAGGCAGACGCCCTCGCCCGCCAGGAACTCCTCCCCGACCAGGAAGGCCTGGGCGATGCCCTTGGGTTCCGGCTGGACCACGTAGGTCAGGCTGATCCCCCACTGCGAGCCGTCGCCGAGCAGGTCCTCGAAGCGGGGCGTGTCCTGCGGCGTCGAGATCACCAGGATGTCGCGCAGGCCGGCCATCATCAGGGTGGCGAGCGGGTAGTAGATCATGGGCTTGTCGTAGACCGGCTGCAGCTGCTTGCTGGCCACGCGGGTCAGCGGGTAGAGGCGGCTGCCGGCGCCGCCGGCCAGCACGATGCCCTTGCGCAGGCCCGGGACCACGGTGGTGTCGTCCATCGGTCGCTCCTGGGCGGGAGGGCGCTCAGCCCCCGCGCCGGTTGAGGGTCTCGGGATCCAGCGCCGCGCGCGCGGCGGTCTCGTCGCGGGCCAGCTGTTCGCGCAGCGCGGCCGCCGAGGGGAACGCGCGCTCGTCGCGCAGCCGGGCCACCCACTCCAGCTTGAGGCTGCGCTCGCGCACGTACCCGTGGAAGTCCAGCACGTGCACCTCGAGCCGCGGCCGGGGCAGGCCGCCCGGGTTGACCGTCGGCGCCAGGCCGAAGTTGAGCATCCCCCGGCAGACGGCGCGCTCGGTGCCCGGCGCGCCCAGCAGGTCGCCGTGGCGGTCGACCTCGGGCAGGTGGCCGTGGCGCAGGCCGACCACCGCGCGGCGGTCGTCGCCGGCGACGGCGTCGGTCGGCACGTGGACCCAGACGGCGTAGACGCCGGGAGCCGGCAGCTGCTTGTCGGGATCCAGGGGTTCGACGTTGGCGGTCGGGTAGCCCAGCGTCGCGCCGCGGCCGGCGCCGTACCCCACCTCGCCCCACAGGCTGTACGGCCGCCCCAGCATGGCGGCGGCCCGCGCCACCTCGCCCTCGCGCAGCAGGCCGCGGATCGCGGAGCTGCTGACGACCTCGCCGCCGAGCGTCAGCGGCGGCACGACCTCGAAGCCGAAGCCGTCGCGGCGGGCCAGGTCGGCCAGGGAAGCGGCGCTCCCGCCGCGGCCGGCGCCCAGGTGCACGTCGTGGCCGCCCGCGAGGTGGCGCATGCCGAGCAGGCCGCGCAGGAAGCGGCGGACGAACTCGTCGTAGGGCAGCGCCGCGAGCGCCGGGCAGAAGTCGGCGGCCACCACGGCGTCGACGCCGGTGTCCTGCAGCAGCGCCAGCTTCTCGCTCCAGCTGGTCAGCAGGCGCGGGCGGTCGGCGTCCAGGACGCTGCGCGGGTGGTGGCGGAAGGTGAACAGGCAGCTCAGGGCCAGGCCGCGCTCGTCGCGGGCCCGGCGGACGGCGTCGATCAGCGCGCGGTGGCCGAGGTGCACGCCGTCGAAGGCGCCCAGCGCGACGGCCGTGTCGGCCAGGGCGTCGCCGGGCAGGCTCTCGCGGCCGTCCAGGATCCGCGTGATCAGTTCGCTGCCGAGCCGGATCAGGCGCACGGTCTCCCCCTAGCCCGACGTGATCGTCCCCGGGAACACGGCCGGCGTGCGCAGCCCCGGCGCGCCGTCGGCATCCTCGTCCAGGCGAGCGACCGCGACCAGGTCGCCGTCCGGGGCCAGCAGCCGCAGCAGGACGCCCGGACCCGCCGCGGCGGCCGCGCGGGCCGCCAGCGCGGCGTCCGGCGGCAGTCCCCGGCGCAGGTCCGCCGCCTCCCCCGCCGTCATCCCGACCGCCGGCGACTCCGGCAGGGCCAGGGCGGACGGGATCATCGCGGCGGCGACGGCCCGCGCGTCCCGCATCATATCCGCCGGCAGGGCCCGCGCAACCTCAAAGGGACCGACCCGTTCGCGCCGCAGCGCCGACAGGTGGCCGACGGTGCCCAGGGCGAGCGCCAGGTCGCGGGCCAGCGAACGGACGTACGTGCCGGCCGAGCAGTCCAGCACCAGGTCGGCCTCGTGGACCGTGGCGCCGCCGGGCCCGGGAACGCCCCACCGCACGGCGGCCAGTTCGAGCGACGCGATCCGCACCGCGCGCGCCGCCGCCGCCGGGGGCGCCTCGCCGCGGCGGGCCCGCTTGTAGAGCGGCACGCCGTCGCGCTTCAGGGCGGAGATCACGGGGGGGACCTGCATGAGGTCGCCGCGGAAGCCGGCGAGCGCCGCGGCGAGGTCGGCCGCCGAGGCCGCGACCGGCGCCGTGGCGTCCGTCGCGCCGTCGGCGTCGAGGGTGTCGGTGGACGTGCCGAAGCTGACGGTGGCCCGGTAGGTCTTGTCGTGCCCGAGCAGGAAGGTCGACAGGCGGGTGGCCGCGCCGCAGAGCACCAGCAGCAGCCCGGTCGCCAGCGGGTCCAGCGTGCCGGCGTGCCCGCAGCGGTAGCGCGGGGCGCCGCGCGGCTGGCGGCCGGGACACAGGGTGCGCAGCGCGGTCGCCACCACGGCGTGGGAGGACACGCCCCGGGGCTTGTCCACCAGCAGCAGCCCGTGCGGCCTGGCCTCCACGCGGCGCGTCAGCCGAGCTGGAGGGCGAGTTCGGCCACGAGTTCCGCGACCAGCGTCGCGGGATCGCCGGCCACGGTGCAACCGGCCGCCTGGTGGTGGCCGCCGCCGCCGCGGCGCGCGGCGGCCCCGTGCACGTCGCCGCCGGCGTCGGTGCGCAGGGACACGCGCCAGACGCCGTCCTCGCGCTCCTTCAGGAACACCACGAAGCGCACGCCGCTCACCGCCGAGGCCAGGCCCGTGAACTGCTCGGTGTCGGCCATGGTGGTGCCCGTCGCGGCGAGCATCGCGCGCGTGACGTGCAGCGACAGGATGCGGCCCTCGTGGTGGTAGGCGAAGGTGTCGAGCACCCTGGCCAGCAGCGCCAGCGAGGCCGGCGTGCGCCGGTGCAGGGTCCGCTCCGCCACGTCCGCGGCGTCGGCGCCGCCGGCCACCAGGCGTCCGGCGGCCTCGAAGCTCAACGGCAGGGTGTTCGGGAAGCGGAAGCCGCCGGTGTCGGTGTAGAGTCCGGCGTAGAGGTTGGTCGCCATCGTGGCGCTGACGGCGAAGGCGGGCGCGCCGCCCTCCTCCCCCGCGGCGAGCGTCTCGATCACGCGCAGCACCAGCAGCGAGGCCGAGCTGGCCAGCGGCTCGAGCCAGCCGGGCAGCGGCGCCGGGCCGTTGCCGTCGAGGTGGTGGTCGATGGACCAGGCGGCATCGACGCGCGCGAGCAGCGGCTCCAGGTCGCCGGCCCGCTCCAGGTGGTGGCAGTCCACCGTGACGACCAGGTCGGGTCCCGCGCCGTCGGCGATCGCCGCGGCGACGGCGTCCGGAGGCAGCGCCTCCTCGTAGCCGGGCAGGGCCTCGCTGCCGGCCGGCGCCTCGGCGTAGCGCAGCGCCTCGGCGTCCTTGCCGGCGGCGCGCAGGGCCTCGGCCAGCGCCAGCGCGGAGCCCATCGCGTCGGGATCGGGGTTGACGTGGGGCACCACCCAGACGCGCGTCGCGGCCGCGAGGGCCGCGAGCAGGTCGCGCGGCGGCTCGAGCGAGTCCAGGGTCCGCCGGCGCCGCCGCTCGGCCTCGTCCACGAACTCGCCGCGGGCGCTCAGCTCGTCCAGGATGGTCTCGACGCCCATCCCCTGGTCCAGCGATTCGTCGTAGATGAAGCGCAGGTCGGGCGTGGCGCGCAGGCGCAGCAGGTCGCTGACGCGTCCCTGCAGGAAGCCGCGGGCCTTCTTGAGGCCGGCCAGGCTGTCCGCCCGTTCCCGCTCGCCGCCGAGGACCGACACGTACACCAGCGCGACGGTCTGGTCGCGGTTGAGTTCCACGCCGTTGATCGTGACGAAGCCGACACGGGGGTCCTTGACCTCGACGGCGAGCAGCTCGCCGAGGACCTTGCGGATCGCCGTGCTCTGGCGCTGCAGCTTGTACGGATCCATGCCCACCATCCTGGAAACGCGGCAGGACGGCTGCGCGCCGTCCTGCCCGCCGGTCCGCCGGCGCCGGCCGCGCGCGTCCGCGCTACAGCTCGGTCCGGGTCTCCTCCTCGATGCGGTACGTCTCGACCACGTCGCCCTCGACCAGGTCGTGGAAGTTCTCGAGACCGATGCCGCACTCGTAGCCCGCCTGCACCTCGCGGACGTCGTCCTTGAAGCGCTTCAGCGAGCTGATCTTGCCCTCGAAGATCATCATCTCGTGGCGCACCAGCCGCAGCAGGGAGTTGCGGATGATGGTGCCCTTGGTGACGTAGGCGCCGGCGACGGTCCCCACCTTCGGGATGTGGTAGACCACGCGGATCTCGGCCGAGCCGGTCGAGACCTCGCGGCGGATCTTGCCGAGCAGGCCGGCCATCGCCTTGCGCATCGTGTCGACGACCTCGTAGATGATGTCGAAGACCTCGATGGTGACGCCCTGATCCTTGGCCCGCTCCTGGATGGCGTTGCCCGGACGCATGTGGAAGCCGATGATCATCGCGCCGGTGTTGGAGGCCAGCAGCACGTCCGACTCGTTGATGGCGCCGACGCCCTTGTGCACGATGCGGACGTGGACCTCGTCGGTGTTCAGGTCGAGCAGGGCGTCGCAGATCGCCTCCACCGAGCCCGACACGTCGCCCTTGACGATGATCGGCAGTTCCTTGGTGTCGCCCTGGGCCACCATCTCCGCCAGGTTGTCCAGCGAGATGGAGCGCTTGGGCGCCGAGAACTGCTGCACGCGCTGCAGCTGCCGGCGCTTGCCGGCGATGTCGCGGGCCTCGCGCTCGGTGTCCGTGACGTGGAGGCGGTCGCCCGCCAGCGGCACGTCGCCGGCGCCGAGCACCACGGCCGGTTCGCCGGGCAGGACCTGGGTCAGGACCTCGCCGCGCTCGTCGAGCAGCGCGCGCACCTTGCCGTCCTGCATGCCGCAGACGAAGTGGTCGCCCACGCGCAGGGTCCCCTGCTCCACCAGGACCGTGAAGAGGACGCCGCGGCCCGGCTCCTTCGAAGCCTCGACGACCACGCCGCGCGCGTTGCCCTTGGACGAAGCCGAGAGCTCCAGCACCTCGGACTGCAGGTGCACCAGCTCGAGCAGGCGCTCGACGTTGATGCCCTTCTTGGCGGAGATCTCCGCGCTGAGCACGTCGCCGCCGAACTCCTCGACCACGATGCCCTGGCCCAGCAGGTCCTGCTTCACCAGGTCGGGGCGCGCCCCGGGCAGGTCGATCTTGTTGATGGCCACGATCAGCGGCACGCCCGCCGCCTTGGCGTGGTTGATGGCCTCGATGGTCTGCGGCATGATGCGGTCGTCGGCCGCGACCACCAGGATCACGATGTCGGTGACCTGGGCGCCGCGCGCGCGCATGGCGCCGAAGGCCTCGTGGCCGGGGGTGTCCAGGAAGGTGATCGGACCGCCGGGCGTCTGCACGCGGTAGGCGCCGATGTGCTGGGTGATGCCGCCGGCCTCGCCGGCGATGACGTTGGTCTTGCGGATGTGGTCCAGCAGCGACGTCTTGCCGTGGTCCACGTGCCCCATCACCGTGACCACCGGCGCGCGGTGCTCGAGGTCCTCCTCGCGGACCTCGGGCTCGGCGTCGGCCAGTTCCTCGTCGCCGTACTCGCCGAGGAATTCGACGTCCTTCTCGAACTCGTCGGCCAGCAGCTCGATCTGGTCGCGCTCCAGGCGCTGGTTCATCGTCGCCATCAAGCCGAGGGAGAACAGCTTGGCGATGGCCTCGCGCGGCTGGATCTCGAACTTCTCGGCCAGCTCCTGCACCGTGATGAACTCGGTCACGCGCAGCATCGGCCCGGCGTCCGTCTCGGCCTCCGCGCCGCCGCCGCGGCGGTGCCGCCGGCGGCCGCCCTTGGCGCCGTCGAGCTGGGCCAGGGTCTGCTTCACGCTCTGGGCAACGGCCACCTCGTCCACCTTCTTCTTCTTGCGGCGCTTGCGCCGGTCGCTGTCCGGCGTGCCTTCGCGGACCTCCTGGCGGCGCTGCATCGCGGCCTGGACGGAATCCCGCACCGAGCTGTTGGCGTCGCCGCGGCCGCGGTGACCCGCGATGTCGCGCCGCACCTCGCCCCAGTTCCAGTTCTCGGCCGGCTGGCCGTCGGCGCCGAGGGCCGGCGCGCCGCCGGAGCCGCCGGACGGTCCCCGCGGCTCGGGCACCGCCAGCCCCGTCTTGGTCTGGACCACTCCGGAACCCATGCGGATGACTTTGGCCGTGCGGCGGGGGCGTCGCGAGGCCGGCGACGACTTGTCGTCGCGGGCGCCCGGTTTTCCGGCGCCGTCCTGTTCCTCGACGGGGGGCTCGGCGGCGGTCTCGGGGGCCGTCGTCTCGACGGCGTCGGCCGGGACCTCGACGTCGGGCGCGGCGGCTTCGTCGGGCGCCGCCGCCGGCGCCTCGACCGGCGCCTCTTCGACGACCGCCTCGGCCTTGACCGGCACGTCGGCCCGCTTGATGATCCTGGCGCGGCGCAACGGCGGCTTCGCGGCGGCCTCGGTCTCGACGGGCGCCTCCGCCGGCGGCGGGGCGGCCTTCTTCGGCGACTTCGCGACCGCGGGCTTGCCGGCGGCTTCCGCGTCCGTCGTCGGCGCGGCGGCCGGCGCCGCGGCGGTCACGCCCTCGTCGACGGACTCGCCGTCCGCCTTCGCCGCCGCCGTCTTCCCGGCCGCAGGCTCCTTCGCGGCCGGTTCCTTCTTCGCGGCGACCTTCTTCTTGACGGTCTTCTTCGCGGGCTTGGCCGGCTTCTTCTCCACCTCGGGCTCGTCGGGCGCCACGGGCAGGTCGAGGGGCCGGAAGCTGGCGACGTGCTTGAGCTTCTCGGGATCCAGGTTGTGCGCCTGGGCGTAGTTCAGGCGCATGATCTCGCGCTTGCGCTGGTAGCTGGCGTGGATCTTCTCGATCACGTCGTCCTCGACCACGCTCATGTGGCTCTTGGCCTCGGCGTGCATGTCCCGCAGCATCTTGAGGATGACGGGGCTGTCGACGCCGTAGTGCTTGGCGAGTTCGTAGACCCTGAGCTTCCTGACCAAGTGTCCTACCTCCGTCAGCGGTTGCGCCGTCTGCGTGTCCGACCCCCGCGCGGGGTGGCGGCGCCGATGCCTCGCAGGAAATCCGGGTCGTCCAGGGCGACGACCGTCAAGTTGCGCCGGCCGAGCGCCCGCGCCAGTTCCTCGCGTCCCAGCAGGTCCCCCCAGACCGCCCTCACGGGCGCCAGCGAGAGGTAGCGGTCCCTCTGCCGGGGGCTCGCGTCGGTCGCCAGGATGAGCACGGGTCTGCGCCCCCTGCCCACCATGCGCGCGACCTGCTCCGCCCCGACGGCCAGCTTGCCGGCCCTGAGCGCCAATCCCAGCATCCGCAGCAGCGCCTCGCCGTCCGCGGGCGCCGGCGTCCCGGCGGGTTCGCCGCCGGCCTCGGTCACGATCCCTCGTCCTCGCGCGGCGTCTCCCCGGCGTCGGGCAGCTCGCTCAGGCGCGTGTCGAAGTCCGCGAACGGGTCGCCCGAGACCTCGACGTCCTCGGCCGACGCCGGCAGGGCCGGCTCGGCGGCCTCGTCGCCCGCCGCGGCCTCCGCCGGGGACTCGAACAGGCTCTCGTCGAAGAGCGGCTTCTCCTCGGCCTCGGCCTTGGCCAGCTCCTCGGCCACGGTCGAGTCGATGATGCGGTCCAGCTCGTCGAGGGTGGCGAAGGCCGTCTGCTGCAGCGACTCGGCCGTCTTGGGGCCGATGCCCGGGATGGCCACGAGGTCGTCGTAGCCGGCTTCGGCCAGCGCCTCGATGGTGTCGATGCCGGCACCGCGCAGCGCGACGGCCAGCTTCTCGGTGATCCCGTTCATCTCGTCCAGCTCCATCGAGACTTCCTGCATGACGCGCTGGCGGATGTGGAACTCGCGGGCCGCGACGAGGTCGATCTTCCACTCGGTGAGCTTGGCGGCGAGGCGGACGTTCTTGCCCTCCTTGCCGATGGCCTTCGAGAGCTGGTCGTCGTTGACCACGACGGTCGCCTCGCGGTTCTCCTCGTCCAGGATGATGCTGCTGACCTCGGCCGGGCTCAGCGCGCGGCTGATCAGCAGGGAGATCTCGGCGCTCCAGGGCACGATGTCGATGCGCTCGCCCGCCAGCTCGCGGGTCACGGCCTGCACGCGGGAGCCCTTCATGCCGACGCAGGAGCCCACGGCGTCCACGCGGTCGTCGTGGCTGACCACGGCGATCTTGGAGCGGGAGCCGGGCTCGCGGGCCACGGCCTTGATCTCGACGATCCCCTCCTGGATCTCGGGCACCTCCTGCTCGAACAGCGAGCGCAGGAAGTTGGGGTGGCTGCGCGAGAGGATGATCTGGGGGCCCTTGGCGTTGTCGAGCACCTCGATGACCAGCGCGCGGATGGTCGAACCCTGGTGGGCCTTCTCGCCGCGGATCTGCTCGCGGAACGGCAGCAGCGCCTCGACGCGGCCGAGGTTGACCAGCACGTTGCCGCGGTCGACCTGCTGCACGCTGCCGGTGATGATCTCCCCGACGCGGTCCTTGTAGGTGTCGAAGATCTGGGTGCGCTCGGCCTCGCGCACCTTCTGCACGAGGATCTGCTTGGCCACCAGGATGGCGTTGCGGCCGAACTCCTCCAGGGGCAGCTCCCAGCGCACCTGGTCGCCGATCTGGATGCCCTCGCCGAACTCCTCGCGGGCCTCGTCGATGTTCAGCTCCGCGTCCTCGTCCATGAGGTCGTCGACGACGGTCTTGACCTGCTCGACGGTCATCTCGCCGGTCACCTCGTCGACGCGGGCGTCGATGATGGCCTCGGCGCCGAGCTTCTTGCGCGCGGCGGACTGGAGCCCCGCCACCAGGGACTCGATCACCACGGCGCGGTTCAGGTTCTTCTCCCGCGTGATCATCGCGAGGGCGTCCAGGACGTTGTAGTCCATGCTCCTGCTCCTGTGGCGGCGCCGGCCCCCGCCGGGTCAGCGTCCGCGCGTCTGACGGCGCGTCTCGCGCGCCTGCTTCTTGTCGTCCTTGCGCCGGCGCCGGTCCGCCTGGATCAGCGCCTGGGCGTCGAATTCGGGGTCCAGGTTGGCCTCCCGGATCCTGTCGCGCAGGATCTCGAGCGGCTCCGTGTCGGCGGCCGTCCGCACCAGCAGGCGGCCCTCCTCGGCGGCCTCGAGCCGTCCCTTGACCGTGCGCGGGGGACCCGCGGCGGCCACCTTCAGGATCACGTCCTGCCCCACGGCCGCGGCGAGGTGCGCCGACGTGCGCAGGGGACGCCGCACCCCGGGCGAGGACACCTCGATCACGTACGCGTCGGCGACGAGCCCGGCCTCCTCGACCAGCATGCCCGCGGTGCGCGACGCCTCGGCGCAGTCGTCCACGCCGATGCCGCCCTCGCGGTCGAGGTACACGCGCAGGGTCAACCTGCCGCCGCCGCGGAAGACGCGCACGTCGAGCAGGTCGTAGCCTTGCGCCGCGAGCGGGGCCGCGAGCAGGTCCACGACGCGACCCGCCAGCTCGTAACGGTCCACGCCGCCGCCTCCCGCCGTCGCCCCCCGTGCGGGGGGCCGTACATGAAAAGAAGTGGACTTGCGCCCACTCCAAAAACCGTGCCGGGTCGGCACACTCCTGAAGTGGGGCCAATATACACCCTGGATGGGCCCCGCGGCAAGGAAAAACCGGCTCCGGGATCCGGGGCCGGGCGGCTCAGTCGGGCGGGTGCCGGATCAGGTCCCAGACCAGGGTCCCCGCCTGCTCCAGGCTGGCGGCCGAGCAGGCCGCCGGCACGTCGGCGGCGGTGTGCCAGGCCGGGTAGTCGAAGTCGATGAGGTCGACGGCGGGCAGGCCGCGATGCAGGAACGGCACGTGGTCGTCGAAGACCGCCGGCCCCGGCTCCGGCACGAAGGTCGACAGTCCCAGCGCCTCCGCCCGCGCGAAGACGGTCCGGGTCCACTCACCGGCCAGCGCCAGGCCGTAGCCCTCCTGCGGGATCGCCAGGTCGCGGTCGCCGACCATGTCCAGCAGGATCAGCCCCCGCGGCGGCGGGCCGGCGAGGGGCGCGCCGAAATCGTTCCAGTGCTCGGCCAGCCGGCGCGAGCCCAGGCAGTAGCCGTCGAGGTCCCCGGCGCGGCCGAGGTCCTCGCCGTCGAAGAAGATCAGCGCCACGGGCCGCGGCGGCGGTTCGGCCGCCATCAGCTCGGCCAGGTGCAGCAGGACCGCGGTGCCGCTGGCGCCGTCGTTGGCTCCGGTCAGCGGCCGGGCCGCGCGCGCGGGGTCGGGGTCGCGGTCGCAGGTCGGCCGGCTGTCGTAGTGCGCGCCGATCCAGAGGCGGGGGCCGCTGCCCCGGCCCGCCAGGATCACCAGGTTCGTCAGGCGCAGCGTCTCCCGCGCGTAGGGATGGGGCCGTTCGAAGGGCAGGCGATGGGCGGTCAGCCCCAGGGAGCGGGCGTGTTCGAGGATCGCCGTCTCCAGGGCGGCGTGGCCGGGCGAGCCGGGGATGCGCGGTCCCAAGGCGCACTGGCGCTCCAGCCAGGACATCGCCCGCGCGCCGTCGAACTCGGCGGCGCCGGCCGCGCCGCCCCAGGCCGCGGCCAGCGCCGCCGCGGCCAGGAACAGCGCGACGGCCGGCGGCGACCGTCGCCCTACCCTGTTGTCGCTAGAAGACAAAGGTCGCCTCCAGTCCCAGCCCGAAGCGCTGCGTCACCAGGTCGGTCTCCTTGACCGCGTCCCGCGAGTAGATGAACCGCAACGCCCCGGACAGGTTGCGGCTGAGCTGGTAGCTGAAGCGGGGGTTGAAGCTCCAGCGGGAGGTGCCGGTGCTCTGGTCGGGCTCGCCCTCGCGGTCCGAGCCGGCGAACCAGCGTTCCGTGGTGTCGCGGGACATGCTGAGGTCGATGTCCATGCTGATGTTCGGCTGGGCGCCGGGCTTGTAGAGGCCGAGCCGCGACAGCAGCTTCTCGGCGCGGAACTGGTGCCGCAGCTGCACGTTGACGTTGAAGCGGCCGGTCGAGCTCAGGCTGCCGGTCTGCTCGGACCGGTCCACGCTGCTGCCGACGTTCAGGCTGGCCGACATGCCGTTCTGGAAGGTGAAGTTCAGGCGCGGCGTGATCTGGCTGGATTCGCGCGGGTTGTACTGGGTCGCCGTGATGTTCGGGACGTTGCGGGTGAACTTGTAGTTGACCTGCAGGTTGGCCGACCGCAGCAGGCCGTCGGTGCCGCCGCCGCCGAGCAGGCCGAGCCGCTCGAGCCCCGTCAGGGAGAAGCGCAGGTCCGGCCAGTCGCGGTTGTAGGATTCCGTCACCAGACCGGCCTGCTCGGCCTCGCTGACGGTGCGCGAGTAGTTCACGTCGAGCGAGGCCATGCGTCCCAGCTTCGTGCTGGTCGACATCGTGAGCGCGGTCTGGTCGCTGAGGCCGTGGCTGACGTAGAGCGATTCGGCGGCCGCGTAGTCGTTGTAGAAGCCGACGCGGTACCAGAACGGCGCGTTGCCGGTGAAGCGGCCGTAGCTCGCCTGCTTCTTGCGCGAGTAGTTGACCTGGACCGGCTGGGTCTCCCGCAGGACCTCCAGGATCCCGGGCAGGGGGTTCGGCACCCGCCAGCGCCGCCCCGGCGCGGGTGCGGCGGCGGCGGTGTCGGCGGCGGCGGCGGCCGTTGCCGAATCGGCGAGGGCCGGGGCGGCGAGGGCCCGCTCCCGCTCGCGCCGCTCGCGGCGTTCCTGCTCGTCCCGCGCCTCATCCTCGGCCCGGCGCAGCAGCGCCTCCTCCTCGATCGCCCGGCGCTCCTCGTCCGTCAGGTTCGGGTCGTCGAGGCGCGGGTCGCGGCCCGGCGTCGCGCCGGAGACGCCGACGGCACCCGGTTCTCCGGTCCCGGCCGGCTCGCCGGTCGCGGCGGGGCCGCCCGTCCCGCCGCCGCCCTGCTGGCGCCGCGCCTGTTCGGCCTGCTGACGCAGGCGGGCGCCCTGCTCGTCGCGCGAGAGGGTGGACCGGCGCGGGGCCAACGTGTTGACCAGGCCGTCGACCGGCAGCGACAGGCGCACGGTCCAGTCGCCGCTGTTCTGGATGTTGCTGATCCCGGGCGGGTCGCCGGCCTGGCGCACCGACGGCGAGTGGTTGTCGCTGAACGAGCCGTTGAAGTTCAGCGTCGGGCGCAGGGAGCGCGAGGCGCGCAGCGCGAGGTCCAGCGGGCGCGCCCACCAGCCCGTGGGCACCTCCAGCCGCTGGGGGGGCTGGAAGCGCAGCTGGACCTGCTGGGCGTAGATGTTCTCCTGCCCGAAGTTGAAGCCCAGGGCCTCTTGCGGCCGGAGCGGGTCGCGGTCGGAGCGGGCCGTGAAGTCCAGGTCGACCACGGGCAGCGGCTTGTAGGAGAAGGAGCCGGTGAGCCCGCCGGTGCGCGTCCGCTGCGTCGGGCGGGCCTCGAAGACCCCGGTCAGCACGCTGTAGTTCTGGGTGCGGCGCTCGGTCGCGGAGTAGTTGCCGCTGAACGTGACCTTCGAGGGCAGCAGCCCGACGCTCCGCAGCAGCGGGACGCGGCCGAGCAGCGGGACGGTCTCCAGCTTCCGGTCGCCGGCGATGCGCAGGTCGTACGTGAGCGAGCCCTGCAGGTTCTTGCTCCGCTGGATGGCCAGCGGCGTCTCGTCGCCGGAGCGCGAACCGCTGAGGCCGACGGTCCAGGGGTCGACGAGGTACCGCAGCAGGGGGTGGACCGAGGGCGCCCGCGTCACGCGCACCGAGAAGCTCTCCCGCTCGTTGCGCGAGGACTCCCGCTCGCGCAGCGCCTCGTCGATGATCTCGATGTCGCTGTTGGTGACGTACTTGGGCCGGCGGACGCCGGACTGGCGGCCGAGGCTCACCGGCACGCGGTAGCCGAGCAGCGGCACGAAATCGTCGACGCGGAAGCTCGAGGTGAGGTTCCAGTCCTCGTTCGTGTAGCCCTGGCCGACGTCGCTGCTCAGCCCGTGGAACGCGGCGTCCCGCCGCGACCAGTCGAAGTCGGTCTTGATGATGTCGGCCATGTTCACGCTCATGGCGACGCGCTCGGCGAAGCCCGTCTCCCGCCGCACCGACTGCAGCCGGACGTCGTTGAAGTAGAAGTAGCCGCTGGCCCCCGCGCTGCGGTCGGTGTTGCGCACGCCCAGGTAGAAGCGCTTGACGCGTCGCAGGTCGGGCGAGCCGACGACGCGGACCCGGTAGTCGCGGTCGGCCTCCGAGTCGCGCACGCGCGTCACGATCCAGCCCGAGACGGGGTCCCGCGCGTCGAGCTTGGCGTTGCTGAGCTCGGCGAGGTCGAGGCTGAGGGCCTGCCAGCCGCTGCGGGCGCCGTCGCTCTCGTCGAAGCGGTAGCTGACCTCGTAGTAGTTGAGCGTGTCGGCGCCGACCCGGTAGAAGACCTCCATGTCGGCCTGGTCCGGGTCGGGGTTGAAGACGTACCAGAGCAGGCGCTCGTAGCGCGTGAAGTCCTCGCCCTGGGGCGAGATCAGCCGGCTGGCGCGGACCATGTGCTGGCGCTGCAGGTTCTGGTAGTCGAGCACCAGCGAGGTCTCCTTCTCCTGCACCTGGTTCTCGATGCGCAGGGCGAAGGGGGGGGCGTAGTCCGGGTTCTCCTTGTTGTTCACCTCGCCGAGGAAGAACTCCTCCCCCGCCGCCAGGTCGGCCGGGGTCAGCAGCAGCTCGTCGGGCGCCGCGGCCGACGGCACGCGGCGCACGCCCTCGCGCTCCCAGCGGGTCCCGAGCAGCTTGATCTCGGTCAGCTGGATGTCGCGCACGGTCACGTCGGCGTCCGGGTCGCGGTCCTCGAACCAGATCCGCAGGTGGGTCGCCGTGGCCAGCTGCGGCGTGATGCCGCCGGGCGGCACCACCGGCAGCCGGTCGCCGAGGCGGATGCGGTACTTGCGCCAGGCGAGCCGCTGGTCGAGGTTCGCGGCCACCTCCGACGGCGGGAAATCGCGCAGGACGTCGACCATGGCCGAGTCGGCCAGGTCCACGCTGATCGTGAAGAAGCCGTCCTTGTCGTCGAGCATGGAGTCGCCGTCGAGGTCCTCGGTGTCCTCGCGGTTGTTGCCGGCGGTGCCGTTGATCCACGGGTAGGGGTCGCCGTCGGTGCCGAAGTCGGCGTTGAAGCGGTCCCGCACGGCGTCGTTGCCGAGACCGACGTCCTCGCGGATCTCCCAGATGCCGTCCGGGGGGTCGCCCCGCACGCCGTCCTCGCGCTGGTAGGTGCCCGTCTCCAGCGCCCCGCCCGTCCCCACGGGCCAGTAGCCGTCCTCGTTGATGTACCCGAAGTCGAAGTGCAGGGTGCCGTCCGGCGTCGTGCCGAGCGCCTCGTGCCGGAAGTCGTTGACCCAGAACTCGAGGAACTGGGCCTTGGTCAGGTCCACGCCGTTGCGGCCGAGCCCGTGCGTGATGCCGCCCCAGCTCTCCGGCGTCCACGCCTCGCCGCCGTTCGAGAGGTGGATCTGGAGCACCTGCTGCGACTCGCGCGCCTCCTGCTCGCGCAGCTCCGGGTTCAGGTAGCGGCGCTGGGTGATCTCGCGCGGCAGGAACCAGCGGGTGTCGAGGCGCCCCTGCGGCGTGAACTCGCGGCCGACCAGGTAGGCGCGCGGGTCGCCCGGCGGCACGGACAGGCCCGTGCCGTGCGCCGGGACCGAGGCGGCGCTCCAGGCCAGGCGGTTGACGGGCAGCAGGTCCGAGGAGTCGACCCCCTCGTAGTCCTCGACGTAGACCTCGTTGAAGGTATTCGGATTGGGGACGCTCAGGGCCAGCTCGCCGGTCAGCCGCACGTTGCTCTCGCGGTCCGAGTCGTGCCGGCTCAGCAGGTTCGCGAACCCGGTCAGCACCCCGGGCCGCACGGTGACCTGGCCGTTGAGGTTGCCCACGAGCGTGCGGCTGGGCTCCTCGCCCAGCTTCGCCTTGTGGCCCACCACCGCGTTGCTCTCGTAGAGCCAGGTGGTGGCGAAGCGGCCGTCGCGCCCGACGTCCATCCCCAGGTTGAAGCCCATGAGGCTGCTGTTGCCGCCGCCCACGAAGGGGGCGAACTGGTAGTTCACGGCGATGCGGGAGTCCGCCGTCATGTTCGCGGCGGCCTCGCCCTTGAGCGTGACCTCGCCGAAGGAGTAGTCGATGACGTAGTCGGTGTCCCGCACCAGCGTGCGGCCGTCGAGCGTCACGGTCTCGGAGCCCTCCTCGATGTTCGAGGCGCCGAGGTTGAAGGTGCTGGAAGCCGCGGCGTGCGTGGCCACGAAGCGGTACTCGCTGTGCTCGGCCATCTGCTGCGGCGTGGCGTCGACGGCGTAGATCCCGGGGATGACCTGCAGGTGCGTCGTCAGCGGGTCGAACGCCGAGGAGTCGGCGAAGGCGGCGTAGACCTCCGGCGCGGCGTTGAACGGCTGCGGGAAGTCGAGCGGGAACTTCAGCAGGCCGCGGGTGAGGTCGAAGAGGTAGGGGTCGTGCGCGTCGACCCGGTCGTCGTGGCCGGCCGCGCCCTGCGGGGTCGTGCGGTCGAGCCCGAAGATGCGGATCCACTTCAGGCCGCTGCCGTCGGGCACGCCTTGCCCGTCCTGCTCGGGGTAGTTGATCTGCACGGTGGTCTCGAGCCGCAGGTCGAAGCTGGCGGCGTCGATGTTGCTGCCGCCCAGGGGGTAGATGTTGCGCAGCACGTACTGCCAGGTGTAGGGCTCCGCGTTCTGGGGCTTCAGCATCTTCATGCGGTAGCAGAGCTCGTTCCGGAAGACCACGCGATTCGCCTCGTCGACGCCCGGCTTGTCGCCGACGCGCCGGCGCGTGCCGTCCGGCAGGATCACCTCGTAGATGACCGCCAGTTGGTCGTAGAAGCCGTACTCGCGCAGCAGGTCGATCGCGACCAGGTCGTCGTTCTGGTCGCGGATGATCTCGAAATTCACCGGCCGCCACAGTTCGCTGTAGCCGCCGCCCGGCAGCGCCGCCGCCACTGCATCGGCCCCCCAGAGGCCGGTGGAGTCGGTCACCGCGACGATGTTGCGCACGTCGCCGTCCTGCTGGCGGCCGGTGACCGCCAGGAAGACCTGGACCGAAGTGACGTCGATGCGCTCGTTCAGCCGATCGCGCCCGGGCGAGTCGGGGCGGGCATGCGCCACGATGTCGTTGGGCGGCAGGTCGAGGCGGAAGAAGCGATGGTTCAGGTACTGGTAGGCGTAGATGACGTGCTCGGTCTGTGAGCCGCCGCTGGAGTTGAAGGTGCGGCCGGCGCTCTCGGCCTTCTGCTTGGTGGCGAGCACCGTGAAGTCGGCGGGGCCGAACTGGCCGGTCACCTTGAGGCCGAACAGGCCCGACGCGTTGGAGCTGTAGCCGAGCAGCTGGCTGCCCGGCAGGGTGAGCCCCACGTCGCCGGTCTCGATCGTCTGGATGATCTCGTCCTCGGTGCCCTCGAACGTCAGGCGGATCTTGGTCGCTTCCGGCCCGAGCCCCTCGCTGTTGTGGTCCACCTCGAGCTTGATCTTCTCGCCGATCTGCCCCGAGAGGTTGATCTGCAGCTGCTGCTCCATGTCCAGGGACGGGAACAGGCTCTGGCTGCGTCGCCGCTCGCTCTGGACGAAGTGGTTGCTCAGCGTCGACTCGCCGGCGATGGAGATGTGCTCGCGGCCCGAGATGCGGATGTTGGTCTTCTCGCCGCGGCCGATGATCTTCTCGAGGGTCCGCGGCAGCTTGATCGGGATCGTCAGGTTGATCAGCCCGGTCTGCGTCCCGGCGCCGCCGGCGCCGCCGCGCAGGTCGAGGTCCCTGGCGAGCGCGACCCGGTTGCGCACGGCCAGCCGCCGCTCGCGGGCCGCGGCCTGGTCGTCGATGAACAGCTCCACCTCGGGCGCGTCGGTGTCCCGGGGCGGGTAGTAGACGAAGCCGCCGGGCAGCTCGCGGGGGGATTGCGTCAGCAGGAAGTACTCGGGGTAGCTGAAGACGGTCTCGATGCCCAGGGGGCCGGACGACTCGGTCACCGTGACGCGGCGCTTCCAGTCGGCGCCCGCCGCGGCGTCGGAGAGGTACCGCAGGCGGCGGTCGAAACGCGACAGCGAATCCGTCCCGACGGGGTCGAACCCCAGCGCCAGCATCCGTTCGCGCAGGACGAGCCGGTCCTCGCCCAGCAGGCGGGGATCGTCGGTGGAACGCAGCAGCGGGTCGAGGCCCCAGAGGATCAGGTCGCCGGCGGCGGCCCCGCCCGCGGCGCCCAGCAGCGCGAGCCACGCGATCAGCAAGAGCGGCGCGGCACGGACGAGCGCGGGCCGGGACGGCGGCGACCGCCTGCCCCGGCCCAACCGCCGGTCGCATCCCCGCACACCGAACAACCTGAGCCTCCCGCCGGACCGCCGCGCGCGGCCCGCCCCCGTCGGCGGGGAACCGGTGAGATGATGACCGAGCCGGAGGATCCCGCCTCGAAGAATCGTTGTCCTGCAGGGAACCAGTGGCTACACTGCGGGTTCCCGTTACGAACCAGGCGCCGTCGATCGTCCTCGAAAGGAGTCAGGCCGCCCCCTTCAGGCGACAGGAGCGGCCGCGGCGACCACCATGATCCTGCTCCAACGGCATCTGCTGCGCGCCACCGCCGGACCCTTCGTGTTCGGCTTCTTCGTGATCACCTTCGTGCTGATCATCGACAACCTGTACCGCTACGTCGATCTGTTCGTCACCAAAGGCGTGCCGTTCGTGGTGGCCACGGAAGTGCTTCTGTTGAGCCTGGGTTACACGTTTGCATTATCCGTGCCCATGGCGGTCCTGATCGGGGTCCTGATGGGTGTCGGCCAGCTCGCCGCGGACCACGAGATCACGGCCATGAAGGCGAGCGGCGTGGGGCTCTACGCCATCCTGCGGCCCCTGCTGTTCGGCGCCGCGCTGGTGGCGGCCGGCCTGACCGCCTACAACCACTACATCTTCCCGGAGTCGAACCACAGGCTAGCCAACCTCCTGTACGACATCAAACACAAAAGGCCGATGATGGAGATCCGCGAGCAGATGTTCACGGACCTCAACGACCTCACCACCATCTTCGTCAAGGAAAAGAACGAGAAGACAAACGAGATCCTGGACATCGTCCTGCTGGAGCGCAGCGGGCCCGGCGATGCCTCCCCGACGATGACCACCGCCGCGCGCGGCCTGATCGTGCCCCTGCACGACCGCAACGCGATGCGGATCGAGCTGTACGACGGCGAGATCCACGACCTGCCGGAAGACCGCGACCTCTCCCAGTACACCATCACGCGCTTCCGCCGGCACGACCTGCAGCTCGCGGACGTCGAGCGGGACCTCGAGGACTCCGGCCGCACCAGCCGCGGCGACCGCGAGATGGACTTCACCGCCCTGCTCGGGGCCGCCGCCGAGGCGCGACGCGACCGCGAGGAGACCCTGGCGGGGCAGCGGGAGCTGGCCGGCGGGGCGGCGCAGCGGCAGTGGCTGCTGCTGGACGCGCCGGCGCGCGGCGGCCTGACCGAAGCCCCGTCCGGCGGCCCGGCCGACACCCGCGGCCGGCGGCTCGAGATGCTGCGCGCCACCCGGCAGGAGGTGCAGCGCGTGCGCCGCGCCTCGGAGTTCCAGCTGAGCGTGCTGCGCTCCAAGCAGGCCCGCGAGAACACCTTCCTCGTCGAGTTCCACAAGAAGCTGGCCATCCCCGCCGCCTGCGTGGTCTTCGTGCTGATCGGGCTGCCCATGGCCGTCACGGCGTCGCGCTCCGGGCGGGGCGTCTCGCTGACCCTGGCGCTGGCGTTCTACCTCTTCTACTACCTGTTCCTGATCGGCGGCGAGAAGATGGCCGACCGCGGACGGCTCGACCCGGCCCTGGCGATGTGGGCGGCCGACGGGGTGCTGACGGCGATCGGGATCCCCCTGCTCGTGCACGCCGCGCGCGAGAACGCCTGGGGCCGCCGGGCGCGGAGACCGTGATGCAGCTCGTCCACCGCAGCGTCGTCGCCGGCTTCCTGCGCATCCTGGGCTTCACCCTGGTCGGCGCGATCGTCCTGTTCTCCCTGGTCGACCTCTTCGGCCACCTCGACAACTTCGTCGACAACCACGCTTCGGCGTCGATGATCGCCCGCTACTACCTGAACAAGATCCCCTGGATCCTCGACACGGTCCTGCCCATCGGCATGCTCATGGCCACGCTGTTCTCGGTCGGGGACATGGCCCGCTACAACGAGCTGAGCGCCATGTTCGCCGCCGGCCGCTCGCTGCTGCAGACGACCCGCCCCCTGCTGGCCCTGGCCCTGCTCGCCTGCCTGCTCTCGCTGGTCTGGGGCGAGTTCGTCCTGCCCCGCACCAACGCCCGGGTCGCGCGCATCTGGGAGGTCGAGATCCACGGCAACCCCGACCGCGTGCGCCCGACCAACGACGCCGCCTTCAACGGCACGGACGGGCGCCTCTACTACGTCCGCAGCTTCTCCCCCGAGCGCCAGCAGATCCGCGAGTTCCGCGTCCACACGGTCGCGGGGGCCCGCGTCCTGGAGCGGATCGACGCCGCCAGCGCCGACTGGGACGGCAGCCAGTGGGTGCTCGCGGACGGGACCCGCCGCGTCTTCACCGCCCGCGGCGACAGCCTCATCCGCTTCGCCGAGTACGCCTCGGGCCTGGACGGCATCACGCCGCGCACCTTCCTCGACGACCGGCTGAAGCCCGAGGCGATGAACGCCCGGCAGCTGCGGCGCTACATCGCCATGATCCGGCGCAGCGGCGGCGACGCCACGGCGCACAGCGTCGACCTGCAGTTCAAGCTGTCCTTCCCGGTGGTGCACCTGATCGTGGTGGTCCTGGGCATCCTGCTGGCCTCGAGCCCCCGCAAGACGACGGTCGCCTCGGGGTTCGGCTGGACGATCGCCATCAGCTTCGGGTACTACCTGGCCATCAACTTCGGCCGGTCGCTGGGCCACAACGGCACGCTCCCCCCCTTCCTGGCGGCCTGGGCCGGCAACCTGGCCTACGCCGGGGTCGCGATCGTGGCGTGGCTGCGCGTGCGCCGGTGACCGGGCGATCCGGGGGCTTTTCGCTGGACTCCTTGCCCGCCCGGGCCTAGCTTTATACGTTGATGACGTTCTGCGCCGCCGTCCCGCCGTGTCGGGCGGAGGTGCGCGGCGCCCCACCGTGACGACGGAGCCAGCCTCATGCGCAATTGCCACCGCCTACCCGGTCTCCCCTTGCCCGGCCGCCTTTTGCTGGGTCGCCCATTGCTGGCCGCGATGATCGCCGCCGCCGCGCTCGCGCTGCTGTCCGGCTGCGGCGAGGAGGAGGACCTCGCCCCGGTCATCACCCGGGTCCAGGCGAACATCGACTGCGGCATCGCGCCCGCGGACGTCCAGTTCGTCGCCTTCGTCTCCGGCGGCGATCCCGGGCCCGATCCGACCGGCGCCAACACCAATCTCGACGTCCTCTGGAACTTCCAGGACGGCGCGACCGGGCACGGCTCGACCACCCACCACGTGTTCGCGGAGCCCGGCACCTACGAAGTCGCGGTGACGGTCACCGACGACGATGGTGACAGCAAGTCGTCCTTCGTCTCGGTCGAGATCCGCGCCGACTCGCTGCTCGTCCGGTCCTCGCCCGACACGACGGTCACCGCGAGCCTGGCCTACTTCCCGACGCACACCATCGGCGCCACCAACGGCGGCTCCGGCGGCGTGAACTTCCGCAGCCAGCCGATCATCAACGAGATCCTCGCCTTCAACGCGGTGCTCCCGAACCCGGAGAACCAGAACCGCTTCGACCCGGTGCTGGAACTGCACAACCCCACCGGCGCCGCGGTGAACATCGGCAGCTGGTCCCTGACCAACGACCCCTACGACCGGGACAAGTTCCTCTTCGCCTCGACCGTGTCGATCCCGGCCCACGGTTACTACCGTGTCTGGCTGAACGGGCGCGGGCAGAGCACCGGCACCACGCAGACCAACTTCAACCTGCTGCTGGGCTGGACGGGCGCCCCCGCCGACTTCGTCGCCGACGTCTACCTCTACGACGCCAGCCGCCGCCTCGTCGACGTGAAGCCGATCCGCAACTCCGCCACCAACGTCTCGTTCGGCCACTACCCCGACGCCTGCACCGACGGCAGGGCGTACTTCTCCGCGACCGCCGAGGTCTGCGGCTTCGACCCGGACCTCGGCCAGTTCGACCGGTTCGACTTCCTGTGGCGGTCCGGCAGCATCCTGGAATCGACCTACGCGGAGCGGGAGTCCTCCCACATGTTCACGGTCCAGGACGCGGGTCTGTGCCCGGTGGTGGTCACGGTCTTCGACACCTACATGAGTGTGACCCGCCACGACACCGTCATGGTCGAGGTGCTGGCGCCCGGGACTCCCTGACGCGGCGCTCCCTGCACGGCCAGGTTAGAGAAGAGGCGGAGCCCGGCCGGGCTCCGCCTTCGTCGTGTGGTCGACCGACGGCCCGGCCGACGGCTCATTCGACCGCGCGCTGCAGCTCCGCGATCCGGTTCGCGCGCTCCCAGGTGAAGCCCGCCTCGTCCCGCCCGAAGTGCCCGTAGGCCGCGGTCGGCCGGTAGATCGGCCGCCGCAGGTCCAGCGCCTCGATGATGCCCCGCGGGGTGAGGTCGAAGACCTTGCTCACGGCGGCGGCCAGCCGGCCGTCGGGCACGCGCCCGGTGCCGAAGGTGGTGACCATCACCGAGACGGGTTCGGCCACGCCGATCGCGTAGGCGACCTGGATCTGGCAGCGCTCCGCCAGGGCGGCCGCGACCACGTTCTTGGCGGCCCAGCGCGCGGCGTAGCAGGCCGAGCGGTCGACCTTGGTCGGGTCCTTGCCGGAGAAGGCGCCGCCGCCGTGGGGCGCGCTGCCGCCGTAGGTGTCGACGATGATCTTGCGGCCGGTCAGGCCGCAGTCGCCCTGCGGGCCGCCGACCACGAAGCTGCCGGTCGGGTTGACGTGGTGGATGACGCCGTCGGTGTCGAGGTCCAGCGCCGCCAGCTCCGGCGCGATCACCTCGGCGATGATCCGCTCGCGCAGGTCGGGGACGCCGGGGTCGTGCTGGGTGGAGACGACGACCGTGTGGACCTTCACGGGACGGTCGCCCTCGTACTCCACGGTGACCTGGCTCTTGCCGTCGGGGCGCACCCAGGGCAGCGTGCCGTTCTTGCGCACCGCGGCCAGGCGGCGGGTCAGCCGGTGGGCCAGGGTGATGGGCAGGGGCATCAGCACGTCGGTCTCGCGGCAGGCGTAGCCGAACATCAGCCCCTGGTCGCCGGCGCCGCCGGGGTCGACGCCCTGGGCGATGTCCCGCGACTGCTCGTCGATGGAGGTGACCACCGCGCAGGTCTCGTGATCGAAGCCGTAGGCGGCGGACGTGTAGCCGATGTCGCGGATGGTCCGGCGCGCGATGCGCGGGATGTCGACCCAGGTCTGGGTCGTGATCTCGCCCGCGATCATCGCGAGGCCGGTGGTGACCAGCGTCTCGCAGGCCACGCGCCCGTTGGGGTCGACCGCGAGGATCGCGTCCAGGACGCTGTCGCTGATCTGGTCCGCGACCTTGTCGGGGTGGCCCTCGGTGACCGACTCGCTGGTGAACAGGTGACGCTGGGACATGCGCTGGCTCCTCCGGCTCGTGATGGTCTTCAGGGAACGCGGCGATCGGCCGCGACCTCGCTGTCGTCGCCGACGTTGACGCTGCCGTCGACGCCCGTGACGAGGGCGCGCTCGCCGATCAGGCTGCCGGTCAGCCGGCAGCGGCGCACCTCGGCGCCGTCGCCGACGATGGCGTCGGTCAGGTCGCAGTCCTCGATCAGGGCTCCCGCCCCGACCACGACGTGCGGGCCCAGGCGCGAGCGGACCACCCGCGCGCCGGGCGCGATCAGGCAGGGCGGCGCGATGCCGGACGACGCGCCCGTCGCCGCCGGATCCGCGTCCAGCAGGGCGCGGTTGGTCTCCAGCCAGGTCTCGCGCTTCCCGCAGTCGTACCACTCGCCGACCGTCTGCACGGAGAAGCGGCAGCCGCCGGCGAGCATGGCCTGCAGGCCGTCGGTCAGCTGGTACTCGCCGCGGGTGCGGCGGTCCTCGGCCACGATGCGGTCCATCGCCGCCCAGAGGCTCGGCGCGTCGCGCAGCAGGTAGGCGCCCACGATGGCGAGGTTGCTCGGCGGCACCTCGGGCTTCTCCACGAAGCGCAGCACCTCGCCGTCGCGCATCTCGACCACGCCGAAGCGCCGGGGGTCCGCCACCTCGCGCACGGCGATGCAGTTGTGCGGGTCGGCGAGCAGGCGCCGGTAGTCCGTCTTGACGATGGTGTCGCCCAGGATGCAGAAGAAGGGCGCGCCGCCGATCGCGTCGCGGGCGGTCCAGACGGCGTGACCCAGGCCCAGCCGCTCGCTCTGCTCGACGCAGGTCACCGGCAGGCCGGGGTAGGCGGCGGCGGCCCAGGCCCGCACGGCTTCGCCGCAGTAGCCGATGATCAGCACGACCTCGTCGACACCGGCCTGCAGCAGGTCGTCGATGATGTGGCCGAGGATCGGCTTGCCGGCGACCGGCAGCAGGGCCTTGGGCTTGTTGTGCGTGTGCGGCCGCAGGCGCGTGCCGGTGCCGGCGGCAGGGATCAGGGCTTTCACGTTCCGCCGTCCTTCCGCATCCGGTCCTTGAGCGCGTCGATGCGCGCCACGGGCAAGGGATCGACCCCGGCCGCGGCGGCCAGGTAGCAGGACAGGTAGTCGCCAAACTGCACCAGGGACAGGATCCTCGCCAGCGGAAAATCTCCCGCGGCCTCGTGCTCGATCCGCGCCTGGAACTCCCCGTCCAACAGGTCGGCGACCGTGCGCGCGCGCAGGCGGGCCTCCGGGGTCTCGTCGCCGGAATGCAGCATCAGCAGCAGGAAATCCCGCCGTCGCGGGCGCAGCACCTCCCAGCCCACGATGTCGTTGTGGGCGGCCTCGGGCAGGGCGACGACCAGCGCCGGGCTCTTGCCGTTCTCGTTGACCTGGGCCTTCAGGCGCATCCCGGGAGCGTGCGCCTCCGGCGAGCAGGTGTAGACCACCAGCAGGCGCCCCAGCGCGGCCCGCGCCGCCAGCAGCGCGGGGTTGTCCGGGCCGGCGGCCGGCCCACAGGTCTCTTCGCCCCGGCGCCACGCCGCGGCGGCCGCCGGCAGCTGGGCCGCCAGGCCGGGCACGGCGCCGACGCGGTCCAGGACGCAGGCGAGGGCGCCCAGGCCGTGGCCCAGCGCGGCGCGCGGCGGCAGACCCGGGGGCAGCGTCACCCGCGGGCAGGGCGCGGCGGCGCCGTCCGCGAGGTCGCCCAGCGGTCCGCCGGTCGTGATCGCCACGCGGGGATTCGGCAGGCCGACGGCGGCGCGGGCCGCCCCCAGCGTCTCGCCGGTCCGGCCGGAATAGCTGCTGAACACCAGCAGGGTCCGCTCGTCGAGCCACCCGGGCAGGTCGGCCTCGCGGCGGACCGCCAGGCGGACCCCCGCGCGCTCGGCCACCGGCGCGAGCAGGTCGCCGGCGATGGCCGAGCCCCCCATGCCGCAGACCAGCACGTCGCGGATCGGGACGCTCGGCGGCGCCAGGCCCGCCAATCCCGGCAGCCCGGGCGCGGCCTCCAGCTGCGCCGGCAGGTCGCGCACGTGGGCGAGCATGGCCTTGAGCCCCGCCTCAGGCGCCATCGGGCACCTCCGGCGACCCGGCGGCGGCGCGCCGGCGTTTCTTCTCGGCCAGGTAGTCGGCGAGCAGGTGGTCGGCCTCGGCGGCGGTGCGGCGCGACATCAGGTCGGCCAGGAGCCCCTTGGCCTCCGCGACCGTCGTCCAGCGCACGACCTGCTTGATCTTCGGCAGCTGCGCGGCGTGGACGCTGACCTCGTCGAGCCCGAGGCCCAGCAGGATCTCGGCGTAGCGCGTCTCGGAAGCCATCTCGCCGCAGATGCCGACCCGGATGCCGGCCGCGTGCGCGGCGGCGGTCGCGTCGCGCAGCAGGCGCAGCACGGCGGGGTGCACCGGCTGGTAGAGGTACGCCACGCGGCTGTTCAGGCGGTCCATCGCCAGGGTGTACTGGACGAGGTCGTTGGTGCCGAAGCTGAAGAAGTCGCACTCGTCGGCGAGCAGGTCGGCCACCAGCGCGGCGGCCGGCGTCTCGATCATGATCCCCACCTCGAGGTCCGGGTCGTGGGGCAGCCCCTCGGCCGCCAGCTCGGCCACGCACTCGCGGCAGACGTCGCGCGCCTCGCGCAGCTCCTCGACGCCGGTGATCATCGGGAACATCAGCCGCGCCGGACCGCCGGCGGCGGCGCGGTAGATCGCGCGCAGCTGGGCCTTGAGCAGGGGCCGGTTGGCCAGCAGGAAGCGGATGCCACGCCAGCCCAGGAAGGGGTTGGACTCCTTGCGCGCCCCGAGGTAGCGCTGGACCTTGTCGCCGCCGACGTCCAGGGTGCGGAAGACGACCGGCCGTCCCTCCATGCCGCGCATGATCCCGGCGTAGATCTCGAGCTGCTCCGCCTCGGTCGGGATGGTCTGGCGCTGGAAGTAGATGTACTCGGTCCGCAGCAGGCCGATCCCCTCGGCGCCGCTGGCCAGCGCCTTCTCCACCTCGACGGGCATCTCGATGTTCGCCAGCATGCCCAGGCGGCGTCCGTCGGGCGTGATCGCCGGCTCGTCCTTCAGGTGGGCCAGCTTGGCGTTCACGGTCGACTGCTGCTGGCTGAGCTGCCGGAAGCGGGCGACGGTCTCGCTGTCGGGCTGCAGGACGACCTCCCCGCGGTCGCCGTCGACGGCGACCAGCTCGCCGTCGTGCAGCTCCGCCACGGCCGCGCCGAGCCCGGCCACCGCCGGGATGCCCAGCGAGCGGGCGAGGATCGCCACGTGGCTGGTCCGGCTGCCCCCGCCCAGCGCGAACGCCAGGACGTTGCGCGCGCCGATGGCCGCGGTGTCCGAAGGCGCCAGGTCGTCGGCCGCGACCACGCTGGGCGTCGCGGGGCCGACGAGGCGCCCGACGCCGAGCCCCATCAGGGCCCGCAGGACCCGGTCCTCGACGTCGCGCAGGTCCTGGACGCGTTCGCGCAGGTAGTCGTCCTGTGATTCGAGCAGGCCGGACGCGACCTCGGCCACGGCGTCGTGGAAGGCGGCTTCCGCGTTGCAGGACTGCGCGCGCACGAGCGCGACCGCGCGGCCGACGACCAGTTCGTCCTCGAGGATGAGCAGGTGGCTCTCCAGGATCGCCGCGCCCTCCGGCCCGAGGTCCGCGCTGAGCCGCGCGACCAGAGCCTGGATCTGGGCGCGGGCGTCCGCGAGCGCCGCATGCAGGCGCGCCACTTCGCGGTCGAGGCCCGATGCGGGCAGCGCGGCGCGCACGACCACGGGCAGCTCGCGCGTCACGTGGTGGACGCGGGCCAGGGCCGTGCCGGGCGAAGCGGGGATGCCGCGCAGGATCCTCATGTCAGCCTTCCGGGACCTCGGGATGCGCCAGCTCGATCTCGATCAGCCGGACCAGGGCCGCGGCGGCCGCCGCGTCGTCGGGCCCGTCGATCTCCAGCTCGACGACGCTGCCGCAGTCGGCCGCCAGGCTGGCCAGGCCCATGATGCTCTTGGCGTTCGCCACCCGGCCCTGGAAGCGGACCGTCACCTCGGCGTCGAACGTCTTGGCCAGTTTCACGATCCGTCCCGCGGCGCGCAGGTGGAAGCCGACGGGGTCGGAGACGGTGGCGACGGTTGCGATCACGGTGCGTCCTTGGTTCGGGGGCGAAACAGCCGTCCGCAAGTTACAGGCACGACAGGAGCAGGGCAAGCGGCACCAGCGCCAGCAGCAGTCCCTCCCCCGGCCAGCGCCGGCGCAGGAACAGGGCGGCCGCCATCGCCAGCGCGGTGCCGAGCACGGTCGTCGTCCCGCCGGGGTCGTCCAGACGCGACCAGCTGCTCACGACGGTCATGCCGGCCAGCACGCCGGTCAGCAGGGCGCCGGCTCTCTTCGCGGTCCAGATGGCGCGGTGCCAGTGCGGCGAACCCAGCAGGTCCACGATGTCCAGTCCCAGGTCGTAGCCCGCCAGCAGGGCGCGGCGCCGCAGCAGCAGCTGGGTCACGGCGAACAGGCCCACCACCAGCAGGGGCGGCCAGACCAGTCCCGGCCAGGCCGAGAGGACGGCCAGCAGCATCAGCGCCGGCTGCAGGCCCAGCCACAGGAACTGGTCGCCCAGGGAGGCCAGCGCCCGCCCGAGCGAATCCTTGAACATCGTCAGCGTCCGGACGGGCGTCGCGCCGCCGCGCAGGTTCTCCGCCTCCAGCCGCACCAGCCCCCCCAGCAGCAGGTTCGCGCAGTAGGGGTTGGTGTTGAAGAACTCCAGGTGGCGGCGGCAGAAGCGCCGCAGTTCCGCCGGCGCCGCGCCCGACCGTCGCAGCCAGGGCAGCAGGGCCACGGCCAGACCCAGGTTCTGCATGCGCTCCGGATTCCACGAGCCCTGCAGGCCCAGCGAGCGCCGGTAGATCCCGTGCAGGTCGTCGGGCCGACCGCCGCGGGCGCTCACGAGGCGCCCAGCCGCGCCAGGGTCCAGGCCAGGGCCAGCGTGCCCGCCGCGCCGCCGGCGATCCAGCGCGCGCCGGCGCGGCTGCCGTAGAGTTCCACCAGCGAGCCGATCGCCACCGCCGGGGCGAACCAGGGCAGCAGGGCCAGGGCCGCCACGAGGCGATCGGGCAACCGCTCGTAGGCCGGGATCCAGAGCAGCGCCACGAGGCCCCAGACCGCGAGCGTCGTCGAGGCGCCGCGGACCGCGACGCCGGCCAGCGAGGCGCGGTGGGCCCGCTCCAGCACCTCCAGCCGACCCTCCCGCAACCCGCGCATGGCGCCGGCGACCAGGCGGGTGTGCCAGACGCGCTCCCAGCGGACCAGCCGGTCGCCGAGGCAGCTGCCCAGCGCGACCGCCAGCAGCAGCCAGCCGAGGCGGCCCGCCTCCGCGCCCGGCCCGCCGAAGGGCAGGCCGGGGTTCCAGCCCGCGGCCGACGCCGCGCCCACGGCCCCGAGCAGCGGTCCGACGCGCTCGCCGACGAAGGCCTGCCCGACCGGCAGGTTCCCCAGCGACAGCAGCTGCACGGTCAGCCCGAGGGCCAGACCGGCGCCGGGATGCCCCCAGACCAGGCCCGCGAGCACGCCGCCGCAGACGGGCTGGCTGAGCCAGGTCTGCGCGTAGGCCGTGTCGTCCAGGACCAGCAGCGCGCCCAGCAGCGCGGTCGCGGCGATCTGCGGCCACCAGGCGGCGATCTCGACCGGGTTCAACGCGCCTCCTCCAGCGTGTCCAGCAGCGCGCGGTCGATCTCGACCGCGCGCGTGCCAGGCACCGTCTGCGCGGTCAGCCGCGAGCCGGCGGCCAAGAGGGCGCGCAGGCTCGCGACGTCGGCGCGGTCGACGTAGACCGATTCCAGCAGCTCGCGCTTGCCGCCGCCGATGTGCATGCCGCCGACGTTGACCGCCGGCAGGGGCACGCCCCGCCGCGCCAGGTCGAGCATGTCGGCGGGACCGCCGGTCAGCAGCACCGCGCCCTCGTCGGCGGGCAGCGCCTCGGGACCGTCGCCGAGCAGGGCGGCGGTGCCGGCGCGGTCGCGGACCCAGACGCGGATGCGCGGCGGCACCGAGCTGGCGTAGACGCGGCGCTGCCAGGGGTCGGCGGCGATCTCGTCGTTGCACAGCACGAGGTGGTCGGGCTCGAGCTTGCGGCACCAGCCGACGGTCACCTGGCCGTGGATGAAGCGGTCGTCGATGCGGGCCAGCAGCAGCGGCATGGTGCGCTCAGCCCTCCTGGACGGGTCCGAGCGCGGTGATGGCGTCGCGTCCCTTCTCGACCAGGCGGCGCGGCAGCTCGTCGAGCCCCAGCGTGTCGCGCCAGGTGACGAAGTCCAGCAGCATGGCCAGGTTGATCCCGGTCAGGACGCGCGCCGGCGTGCCGCCGATCGCGGCGATCTGCGCGGCGTTGGCGCAGCTGCCGCCGAAGTCGTCGATGAACAGCAGCAGGCCGTCGCCCGGCGCGCCGCAGTTCGCGGCCGCCCAGGCGCGGATCTCGTCGATCAGGTCCTGGACCGACTTGCCGCTGTTGGTCATGGCCGCCAGCCCGGGCACCGGCCCGAGCACCAGCTCCACGACCCGGACCAGTTCCTTGCCGATGCCGCCGTGCGTGACGACGAGGCCGCAGAGCATGACTACTCCCTGTCGTGCCGCAGGTACCGGCGCAGCCGGTCCCCGGAGCGCAGCGTCTCCATGATGCGGCGGTTCAGGTCCTGCGCGGAGTCGATGCCGTAGATCTTCAGCATCAGGTCCAGGGCGATGACCTCCGCGATGACCGTGATGTTCTTGCCGGGATAGATCGGGACGACGATGCGCGGGATCGGCACGCCCAGGATCTCGGTCTGCTCGCGGTCGAGCCCCATGCGCTCGTAGTCGGCGTCGGCCCGCCACTGCTGGAGGTTGACCTCGACCTCGATGCGCTTCTGCATGCGGATGCCGCGGATGCCGAAGATGGCCTGCACGTCGATCACGCCGACGCCGCGGATCTCCAGGTTGTGCTGCAGCACCTCGCGGAAGCGGCCCACCAGCACGTCGTCGCCCACGCGGCTGACCTCGACGATGTCGTCGGCCACCAGGCGGTGGCCCCGCTCCACGAGGTCGAGCGCGCACTCGCTCTTGCCGATGCCGCTCTTGCCGGTGAACAGCATGCCGATGCCGTACACGTCCACCAGCGAACCGTGCAGCTCGGCGCGCGGCGCGAAGGCGTCGGTGAGGTAGACCGACAGCTCGTGGATGAACTCCTCGGTGGCCATCGGGGTGCGCAGCACGGGCAGCCCGGCCGCGTCGGCCGCGGCCAGCCAGGCGGCGGGCACCGCCTGGTCCCGGGTCACGAACACCGCCGGGGCCTGCAGGCCGACCAGGCGCTCCAGGGCCCCGCGCTGCGCGCCGGGGTCGAGGGTGGCCAGGTAGGCCAGCTCGGATTCGCCCAGGACCTGCAGGCGGTGGGGCAGGAAGTTCTCCATGAACCCCATCAGCGCCATGCCGGGGCGGTGGACGTCGCCCGCGGCGAGCGGGACGTCCTGCGCGGGGAGGCGCGTCAGCAGCGCGAGGCCGAGGGTCTCGCGCAGGTCCTGGTGGACCTTCTGGACGGTGACCGGCTCCTGCACGTCGCGCCCCTATTCCTGCCGCATCAGGCCGTAGCCGCCGTCGTCGCGGCGGTACAGCACGGCAACCTCGCCGTTCTCGGCGTTGCGGAAGACGAAGAACGGGCTGCTCGAGGCCGCGAAGGCCGCCTGCGCCTGGCCCACCGTCAGGTCGCGCAGCTGGAAGCCCTCCTCCGAGAGTTTCGAGCCGCTGTTGTCGAGCAGGCCGGGGCCGGCCAGGACCTCGCCGAGGCCGCCCTCCTCGCCGCGCCCGCGGTGGTCCTTGACCCGGTCCTTGTGCCGACGCACCTGCCGCTCGACGCTCTCGATGGCCAGGAAGGCCGCGCCGTCGGGCTCGACGTGCTGCACCTTGGTGTGGCAGGAGTACTGCTTGAGGTTCAGCGAGAGGTCGCCGGTGAAGCGACCGCCCTCGAGCGTCAGCGTGAGACGGGCGGCCAGCGGATCGCTCGGGCTGTAGCGCTTCAGGTTCTCGAGCTTCTCGACGATCTTGTCGCGCATGTCGTCGCCCAGGGTGAAGTGACGGCTGTTGATCTCGAGCTGCATGGCGTCCTCCTTCCGGTCGCGGACCGGGTCGGTTCTAGAACTGCTTGCGCATCCTCGCGTTCAGGATGCCCATCTGCTCGCGGTACTTGGCGACCGTGCGCCGGGCGATCTTCAGACCCTTCTCCGAGAGCAGGTCCACGATCCTCTTGTCGGAAAGGGGCCGGGCCGGGCTCTCCGCGGCCACGATCTCCTGGATCATCTGCTTGACCGCCTTCGCGGCGACCTCGTCCCCCTCGTCGGTGTCCAGCCCCGCCGAGAAGAAGTACTTCAGCGGGAACACGCCGCGCGGCGTCTGGACGTACTTCTGCTTGGTCACGCGCGAGACGGTCGACTCGTGCATGCCGATGGCCGTGGCCACCTGCTGCAGGGTCAGGGGCCGCAGGGCGATGGCGCCCTGCTCGAAGAACTCGCCCTGCTCGCGCACGATCGCCTCCATGACCTTGATCATGGTGCGACGCCGCTGCTCGATCGTCTTGATGATCCACTCGGCGTAGCGGCGCTTCTCGTCGATGAACTGCACGGTGTCGTCGTCGCCGCCCTGCTTGCCCGCGGCCACGGCGTCGTAGGCGTTGCTGATGCGCAGCCGCGGCAGGTTGCCGTCGTTCAGGTAGCAGACGTAGCCGTCGTCGACCTTCTCGACCACGAGGTCCGGCGTGATGTAGGCCGCGCCCTCCCCCACCACCGACAGGCCCGGCTTGGGGTCGAGCTCGCCGATGCGCCCGGCGATGTCCTGCACCTCGCGCGGCGTGATGCGCATCTCGCGGGCGATGTCCGCGAAGCGGCGGTTCTTCAGCGCCTCGAAGTGGTCGCGCACCACCAGGGCCTCCGGGCCGTCGCCGCGGCCGGAGGCGCGCAGCTGCAGCAGCAGGCACTCCTGGATGTCGCGGGCCGCCACCCCGGGCGGGTCGAAGCCCTGGATCACGGCGAGCACGCGCTCGACGCGCTCGAGGTCGGTCTCGAAGGTGGCGGCGATCTCGTTCAGCGGGCAGACCAGGTAGCCGTCCCGGTTCAGGCTGCCGATGATGTACTCCCCGATGCGGCGGTCCAGCGGCTCGTCGAGCGTGTACGCGAGCTGATCGGCGAGCTCCTGCTGGCCCGACGGCACCGACGCGGCCGGCCGCTCGAGCCGGTCCTCCTCGTCGGTCTCCCGCTCCCAGGTGCCGTCGCGGAAGCCGTCCTTGAAGTACTCGTCCCAGTCGACCTTCTCCTCCGGCTCCTCGGCCTCGTGAGCGGCGGGCTCCTCCTCGTTCTCGTCCGGGGTCTCGGGCGCCTCGTCGTCCTCGGGATCGTACTCCTCCAGCAGCGGGTTGATCTGCAGCTCCTGGCGCAGGACCTGCTCCAGCTCCAGCGTGGGGATCTGGAGCAGCTTCAGGGCCTGCTGCAGGCGCTGGGTCATCACCAGCTGCTGCCGCTGGTAGAGCCCCTGGTGCAGTCTCAGCTTCACGTCCATCGCCGCGTTCCCTCGTCTGGCGTGCGCACCGCCGGCTTCACAGCCGGAACCCCTCGCCCAGGTAGATCTCCCGGGCCCGGTCGTCGGCCACGATCTCGCCGGACGTGCCGGAGAGCGCGATGCGGCCCTCGAACATGATGTAGGCGCGATCGGTGATGCTCAGCGTCTCGCGCACGTTGTGGTCGGTGATCAGGATGCCCAGCCCCTGCTCGCGCAGGCGCGCCACGCTGCGCTGCAGGTCGGCCACGGCGATGGGGTCGATCCCCGCGAACGGCTCGTCCAGCAGCATGAAGCGGGGGCGCGTCGTCAGCGCGCGCGCGATCTCGACCCGCCGGCGCTCGCCGCCGGACAGCTGGTAGCCGCGGCTGCGGCGGATGTGCGTGATGCGCATCTCCTCCAGCAGCTCGTCGGTCCGCTCCCGCCGCGCGGCGCGGCTCATGGGCAGGGTCTCGAGCACGGCCATCAGGTTCTGCTCCACCGTCAGCCGGCGGAAGATCGACGATTCCTGCGGCAGGTAGCCGAGGCCCAGGCGGGCCCGCTTGTACATGGGCAGCCGGGCGAGGTCCTTGCCGTCCAGGGTCACGGTCCCGGCGTCGGGCCGGATGAAGCCGACCACGATGTAGAAGGACGTGGTCTTGCCGGCGCCGTTGGGCCCGAGCAGGCCCGTCACCTCGCCGGGGCGGACCTCGAAGTCCACGGCATCGACCACGGCCCGGCCGCGGTAGACCTTGCGCAGCCCCCGGGCCGCCAGGATGCCCGACGCGCCGGCGTCGGCCGTGGCGCCGCTCATGGTCCCTCCCCGCCGCCGGCGGCATCCGGCACGGCGTGCACCGTGGCGTCGACCTCGCGTTTGAGTTCGAAGTAGTCCAGGCCGGGCGTGGCCTGCATGCCCACGCCGGTCATCACGTCGGCCTCCCGCGTGAAGCGGTTGAACACCTCGTTGCTGATGCGGCCGCTGCGATCGTCGTAGTTCAGCTCCCCGGTCTCGAGCCGGCGCCCGTCGCTGGCGACGACCACGACGTCGCCCCAGACGAAGAGGTTGCCGTTGCGCTGGCTCGCCCGCCCGCGCGCGGCGGTGAGCACCGAGAACAGCGTGTCGGCCTGGAAGAAGTCCATGTGCACGCCGTGGAGCTCGGCCTCGTCCTGGTCCAGGAACTTCTCGAGGCGGTCGCTGGTCAGGGTCCAGCGCCGGACCCCTTCGCGGGAATCGGTGATGGTGGTGTCGAAGAGGACCTGGTCCGGGGTGCGCTCGGCCGCGGGGGCGGCCGCGACCGCCGCCGCGTCCGGCGTCGGCGGGCCGCCGCGCGGCTCGCCGTCGCAACCGGCGGACAGCAGCAGGGCGGCGGACAGCAGCGCCGCCGTCACACCGTCGCGCGCGTGTTCATCCCGTCCGGATCTCATGCCCGCCTTCCGTCCGTCGGCGACGCGTCGCCGGGCCAGCGCCGGTGGAACCAGACCCACTCGGCCGGGTTCCGGCGCAACAATGTCTCCAGGGCCGCGTTCGCCTCCCGCAGCAGTCCGTCCACCGCGGCGTCGCCGGTCCCGGCCCCGGGCCGCAACGGCGGCAGGTGCGTCAACGCGTGGCCTCGCCCGCGGCGACCGATGGCCACCGGGAGGATCGGCGTCCCGGTGCGCAGCGCCAGCTTGGCGAAGCCGGCCGGGGTCGGCGCCGCGACGCCGCAGAACGGCACGTCGCGGTTGCCCACCCGGGTGTTCTGGTCCAGCAGCACGGCCACGGCGCCGCCGGCGCGCAGCGCCCGCAGCAGCGGCCGCTGGTCTCCCTCGCGCGGGACGGCCGTCAGACCGGCCCGGCGCCGCCACCCGTTGACCAGGCGGTCGACCGGCGGGTTGCGGATCGTGCCGGTCACCACCGTCAGCCCGCCCAGCCGGTCGGCCAGGAAGCCGCCGAGCAGTTCCCAGCAGCCGAAGTGCCCGGTCAGGACCAGGGCGCCGCGCCCCTCGGCCAGCAGCTCGCGCAGGGCGGCCACCGTCCCGTCGTCCGCGACCTCCCGGTACCCCGATACCCGCCAGCGGTCGAGGTTCAGGGCGTCGTGGACGTTGTCCCCCAGGGCCCCGGTCGCCCGGCGCAGCAGCGCCTCGCGCGCGTCCGGCGCCAGATCGGGGAAGACCAGCCGCAGGTTGGCCCGGGCCACGGCCCGGTCGCGCGGCCGGCATGCCAGGGCCGCGCACGCGAGGCCGCGGCACAACCCCCGCCCCGCCCCCTGCGGCAGCCGACGAACCGCCGCGAGCACGACCAGGGCCAGCCTATGGTACATCGCGCGACGGAGCCTGCGGTGGCACGACGGCATCGGTCGCTCCAGGGCTGCATCTCGGGGCACGATCACAGTCAACACCCGGTCGCGGCGTGCGTCAAGCATAAGGTATGCCAGAGCATAAATCCATTGCTGTGCTGAAGTTGCACCGATGGTGACGGGGACGGGCCGGTGTCAGACGATCCCGGCCCGCAGGATGTCGTGGATGTGCAGGACGCCCACCGGGCGGCGCTCGTCGTCGACCACGATCAGCACGGTGATCGGCCCGCCGGCGCGCTGTTCCATGCGCCGCAGGGCGCCCAGGACCAGTTCGTCCGGCCGCACCGTCTCGGGCGCCGCGTTCATCAGCGCGTGCACCGGCAGGTCCAGCGGCGCGTCGTAGGCCATCAGGAAGCGCTTGACGTCCCCGTCGACGCAGATCCCGGCCAGGCGGCCGTCGCGGTCCACCACGCAGGCGCAGCCCAGCCGCTTCTCGACGAGCACCGGCAGGCAGGCGCGCAGCGGCAGGTCGCGGTCCACCAGCGGCAGTTCCTCGCCCGCGTGCATCAGCTGATCCACCCGCATCAGCAGCGAGCGCCCCAGCACGCCGCCGGGATGGAAGGCCGCGAAGTCGTCCCGCGTGAAGCCGCGCAGGGTCAGCAGGGCGACCGCGAGGGCGTCGCCCATGGCCGCCGCCGCGGTGGCGCTGGTCGTGGGGGTCAGGTTGAGCGGGCAGGCCTCGCGCTCCACCTCGCAGGCCAGCACGAGGTCGCTCAGGCCGGCGAGCAGGCTGTCGGCGCGGCCGGTGATCGCGATCATGGTCATGCCGAAGTGGCGGGCGAGCCCGGCGAGCTGGGTGACCTCCGGGTTGTCGCCGCTGCGCGAGATGGCCAGCAGCACGTCGCCGGAACCGGCGATGCCCAGGTCGCCGTGCGTCGCCTCGACCGGGTGCAGGAACAGGCTCGGGGTGCCGGTGGCGGTCAGGGTGGCGGCCAGGCGGCGGGCCACGAAGCCCGACTTGCCCAGGCCGGTCACGATGACGCGGCCGCGGCAGTCCAGCAGCGTGCGGACGGCCGCGGCGAAGGAGTCGTCGAGGCCCTCCCCCACGCGCGCGAGGGCGGCGGCCTCCTGCGCGAAGGTCGCGCGTCCCAGGGCCACGATCGCGCGGTCGTCCGGGCGGCCGGTCTCGGCGTTCATGCGTCCTCCCCCGTCGGCAGCCAGGCGCGGGCCGCCACCTTCACCAGCGCGGGCCCGAACCGTCCCTGCAGGCCGAGCACCCGGTCGCAGACCTCGCGCACGGCGCCGGCGCCGCCGGGCGCGGCCGTGACGTGGAGGCAGCGGTCGCGCACGTCGGCGGGCGCGCCGGGCACCGCGACCGGCGCGCCCACGAGCGCCAGCGCGGGCACGTCGACCAGGTCGTCGCCCACGTACAGGACGTCGGCGGGATCGACGTCCAGCTCGTCCAGGATCTCCCGCAGCGCGCGCTGCTTGTCGAACCGGCCCAGCTTCACGGCGTGGAAGCGCAGGTCGGCGGCGCGGCGCGCGGCCGCGGGGCTGTCGCGCCCGGTCAGCAGCGCCAGCTTCAAGCCGCCGGCGCGGGCCAGGACCAGGCCCAGGCCGTCGCGCGCGTCGAAGGACTTGAGGGCCTCGCCCTGCGCGTCGTAGTGGAGGCGCCCGTCGGTCAGGACGCCGTCGCAGTCCAGCACGATCAGCCGCACGCGCGCGAACGCCGCCAGCGCGGCCTCGCCCAGGCCGGCCGCGGCCTCGCGGCGGTAGTCGTCGTCGGACCGCGGGGGCCAGGACGGCGCGCGGTCCGGGCGCCCGTTCACGCGGTCACCTCCAGGTACAGTTCGCGGCAGCGCCGCGCCTGCGCCATCAGCGCCGCGAAGCGTGCGAAGGGCAGCTGGCAGCCGGCGTCGCTCAGGGCGCGCGCGGGCTCGAAGTGCGTCTCGATGAACAGGGCGTCGGCGCCGGCGGCCAGGCCGCAGCGCATCAGCAGGGGGATCAGCTCGGGCGTGCCGCCGGTGGCGCCGCCGGCGCTGCCCGGCGACTGCACGGAGTGGGTGGCGTCGAAGACCACCGGCAGGCCGAGGCGGTGCAGCGTCTCGTGGCCGCGGAAATCGACGACCAGGTCGCGGTAGCCGAAGAAGGAGCCGCGCTCGGTCGCCAGCACGCGGTCGCAGCCGGACGCGCGCAGCTTCGCCGCCGCGTGCGCCATGTCCGCCGGGGCCAGGAACTGCCCCTTCTTCACGTTCACCGCGCGGCCCGTGCGGCCGGCCGCCTCCAGCAGCGAGGTCTGGCGGCAGAGGAAGGCCGGGATCTGCAGGACGTCCGCCACCTCGGCGACGGCCGCCGTCTCCTGCGGGTGGTGCACGTCGGTGACCACGGGCACCCCGTGGGCGTCCTTGATCCGCTGCAGCAGCCGCAGCCCCTCCTGCGGGCCCGGCCCGCGGCAGGAGTCGCCGCTGGTGCGGTTGTCCTTCGTGTAGCTGGCCTTGAAGACGTACGGCAGGTCCAGCCGGCGGCAGACCGCCGCGATGTCGCCGGCCAGCCGGAGCATCTCGTCCGGCGCCTCCAACACGCAGGGGCCGGCCATGACCAGCAGGGGCTCGCCCGGTCCGACGCGCAGCCCGGCGATCTCCACGACGCCCATGCGCACCTCCTAGGACGCCGCCGCCGCGTCGCCGTTGCGCGCGCGCAGGCGCGCCGCGGCGGCGGCGACGAAGCGGTGGAACAGCGGGTGCGGCCGGTTGGGCCGCGACTTCAGCTCGGGGTGGAACTGGCAGCCCAGGAAGAAGGGGTGTCCCGGCAGCTCGATCATCTCCACCAGGCGGCCGTCCGGCGAGAGGCCGCTGAACACGACGCCCGCCGCCTCGAAGCGCGCCCGGTAGTCGTTGTTGACCTCGTAGCGGTGGCGGTGGCGCTCGGAGATCTCCGGCGCGTCGTAGCAGGACGCGGCGAGCGTGCCCGGCTGCAGCGCGCAGGGCCAGGCGCCCAGGCGCATCGTGGCGCCCATCTGCTTCAGGTCGCGCTGCTCGCGCATGAGGTCGATGACCGGGTGCTCGGCGGCGGGATCGAACTCGCTGCTGTTGGCGCGCGGCAGGCCGGCCAGGCCGCGGCCGATCTCGATCATCGCCACCTGCAGGCCCAGGCAGATGCCGAGGAAGGGCAGGCCCCGCTCGCGGGCGTACCGCACGGCGATGATCTTGCCCTCGATGCCGCGGTCGCCGAAGCCGCCGGGCACCAGCAGTCCGTCGCAGCCGGCGAAGACCTCTTCGAGACGCCGGTCGCCCACGTCGCGGTCCTCGAGACCCTCGGCGTCGACCCACGCCAGATCGACGTGCACGCGGTTGGGGATCCCGGCGTGGATGAAGGACTCGATGATGCTCTTGTAGGCGTCCTTCAGCCCGACGTACTTGCCGACCACGGCGATCCGCACCGTGTCGGGCGGGTTCAGGATGATGCCGACCATGCGGCGCCACGCCTCCAGCTCGGCCGGCGGCGCCGTCAGCTGCAGGCGGCCGCAGATCAGGTCGTCGAGGCCCTGGGCGTGGAAGTTCAGGGGGACCTCGTAGATCGAGCGCGCGTCGGGGGCGTTGATGACGCTCTCGACGGGCACGTTGCAGAACAGGGCGATCTTGCGGCGGGCGTCCTCGGGCATGGGCGCCTCGGCGCGGCAAATCAGCACGTCGGGCTGGATGCCGATGCTGCGCAGCTCGCGCACCGAGTGCTGGGTCGGCTTGGTCTTGATCTCGCCGGCGGCCGCGATGTACGGCACCAGCGTCAGGTGGACCGACAGCGTGTCCTGCACGGGGCTCTCGAGGCGGAACTGGCGGATGGCCTCCAGGAAGGGCAGCGACTCGATGTCGCCGACGGTGCCGCCGATCTCGGTCACCACGACGTCGATCCCGGGGTCGGTCTCCGCCGGCAGCTTCAGCCGCCGCTTGATCTCGTCGGTCACGTGCGGGATCACCTGCACGGTGCGGCCGAGGTACTCGCCCTTGCGCTCGCGCTGCAGGATGGTCTCGTAGACGACGCCGCTGGTCAGGTTGTTGATGCGCGACAGGTTCGTGTCGGTGAAGCGCTCGTAGTGCCCGAGGTCGAGGTCGCACTCGGCGCCGTCGTCGAGCACGAAGACCTCGCCGTGCTGGTAGGGGCTCATGGTGCCGGGGTCGACGTTGAGGTAGGGGTCGAACTTCTGCAGCACGACCCGCAGGCCGCGCGCCTTCAGCAGCTGCCCGATCGACGCGCTGGCGATCCCCTTGCCCAGGGCCGAGACCACGCCTCCGGTCACGAACACGTACTTCGCCATGCGAGCCGTCCTTCCGTGGCGAGCCCGGCGCCCCGCGCGCCCGGCCGATCCTAAACCCTGGACCCCGCGCGAGGAAGCGCGGGTTTACCCCGGTCTCCCCCACGCCGCGCGCACCCGTTCGAGATCGGCGGGCGTGTCGACCCCGACGGCACCGGCGCGGGTCCCGACCACCAGGACGCGCATCCCGTGCTCCAGCGCGCGCAGCTGCTCGAGACCCTCGGCGCGCTCGCAGTCCGTCGGCGGCAGCTCGAGGTAGCGCCGCAGGGCGGCGGCGCGGTAGGCGTAGACGCCGACGTGGCGCCGCGCCAGGCGCCAGTGCGGCCCGCCGGCGTCGCCGGGATGGCCGCCCGGCAGCGGCGCGCGGCTGAACCACAGCGCCCGGCCGTCCGCGGCCGTCAGCACCTTGACCGCGTGGGGATCTTGCCACTCCTCGGGTCCGCGGAACGGGTGGGCCAGGGTGGCGAGGTCCGCCCGCGGATCGGCGCGCAGGGCCGCCACCAGGTCGTCGAGACCGGCGGGATCGAGCAGGGGCTCGTCGCCCTGCAGGTTCACGACCACCTCGGCGTCGTGGCGCGAGGCCACCTCGCCGACCCGGTCCGAACCGGTGGCGTGCTCGCCCGTCATCTCGGCGAGGTGCCCCGCGGCGCGCACCGCGGCGGCGATGCGCTCGTCGTCGGTGGCGACGACCACGCTGGTCGCGGTCGCCATGCGCGACGCCAGGTCCGCGACGCGGACCACCAGCGGCCGGCCGGCCAGGTCGGCCAGGGCCTTGCCCGGGAACCGGCTCGAGCCCCAGCGGGCCGGGATCACCACCAGCACGTCGCCCATGCGGAACCTCCGCGGATGCGTGACCTCCACAAAAGAGGAAACCCACCCCCCGTCAGGGGTGGGTCCCCGGAACCGCGTCGAACCGGGGCTCAGGCCGGCTGGACACTGACCTTCTTGCGGGTCTTGTCGTAGCGGCCGTAGACCACCACGCCGTCGGTCAGGGCGAACAGCGTGTCGTCGCGGCCGATGCCCACGTTCGTGCCCGGGTGGATCTTGGTGCCGCGTTGGCGGACCAGGATCGTGCCCGCGGTGACCGTCTGGCCGCCGAAGCGCTTCACGCCGAGGCGCTGCGCGTTGCTGTCGCGACCGTTGCGGGAACTGCCTACACCCTTCTTGTGCGCCATGACGCGCTCCTCTCTCTGGCCGCGCTAGGCGGTGATGCCCGTGATGCGGATCTCGGTGAACGCCTGGCGGTGGCCCCGGTTGCGGCGGTAGTTCTGGCGCTTCTTCTTCTTGAAGACGTGGACCTTGTCGGCCAGCCCGTGGCCGAGGATCTCGGCGGTCACCGCGGCGCCGGCCACCCGGGGCGCGCCGATGGTCGTCTGCGCGCCGTCGTTCAGCAGCAGGACCTCGTCGAAGGTGAGCTGGTCCCCGGCGTTGCCGTCGATCAGGGGCACCCGGACCTTGTGGTCGGGCTCGACCCGGAACTGCAGGCTCTGGATATTGACGATGGCGTACATGCTCGTTCTCCACGCATTTCGGGCGGACACATTCGGACGGACACGTTCAGACAGACACGTTCAGACAAACCCGGGACGGCGGGATCGCGGTGATCCCGGCCGGAATTGCGCATGATAAGCTCCGGGGGCGGCCCCTGTCAAGGCCGCCGGTCCGGTTTTCGCCCCCGGGGGATCCCCGGGAGGCGACCACAGCTGTGAAAATTGTTCCCGGTACGGAGGAGGCGGGGCCGCGGGGCCCCGCCTCCCGTCTCGACCTGACCCCTGGGAAGGGACCTAGAACCCGCTCGCGTTGAGCCGGCCGCCGGTCACGCACTTGCCGGACAGCGACGCGGTGGGGACCACGCTGCCGAGCAGCGCCGCCCTGATCGTCGCCACCGAAGCGCCGGGATGGGTGGCCGCGTAGAGCGCCACGGCACCCGTCACGTGGGGCGTCGCCATCGAGGTGCCGCTGTACGAGGCGTAGCTGGCGGCGCCGGTCTTGCTCGGTACGGTGGAGTAGATCGCCGAGCCGGGAGCGCCGAGGTCGACGGTGGTCAGACCGTAGTTGGAGAAGCTCGACAGGGTCCCGGTGGAGGTGATCGAGGCCACCGCGATCACGTTGGCGTTGGGGTAGCAGGACGGGTAGCTGGCGGTGGCGTCGGTGTTGACGGTCTCGTTGCCCGCCGCCGCGACGAACACGATGTTGGCCTGGTTGGAGCGCTCGATCGCGTCCTGCAGGGCCTGCGAGAAGGCGCCGCCGCCCCAGGAGTTGTTGGTCGCCACGATGTTCAGTCCGTGGCGGCTCTTGAGGTCCGTGAAGTAGTCGAGGGCGAGGATGGCGTTGGTCGAGGTGCCGCCGCGCTTGCCCAGGAACTTGCCCGAGATGATCTGGACGTTCCAGCAGACGCCGACCACGCCCAGCGCGTTGCCGCCGCGGGCGCCGATCGTGCCGGCGACGTGGCTGCCGTGATCGTCGTACGTGCCGTCGTAGATCGTGTTGTTGTTGCCGTCGAAATCCCAGCCGTGGATGTCGTCGATGTAGCCGTTGCCGTCGTTGTCGACGCCGTCGACCGGATCGTAGGGGTTCGTCCAGATCTGGCCGACCAGGTCGGTGTGGGTGAACATGATGCCTTCGTCGATCTCGCCCACCAGGACGGAGGTCGAGCCGGTGTGCCCCGCCGCCCACGCCTCGCCCGCCTGGCAGCCGTACTGGTTGGCCGGCGTGGTGCCGTCGCCGTACATGCCCCACAGGGAGCCGTTGGTGTAGTACGTGTCGTTGGAGACCGCGTCGTGGTAGTAGTAGTAGTTCGGCTCGGCGTAGACGACGCCGGCGCGGGCGCTCAGCGCGCGGACGGCGTCGGGCACCGACATCTTCGTGCGCACCACCGTGAGGCCTTCGGCGTCGCCGCGGCTCTTCATCGCCGCGGTCAGGATGCGCGAGCCGACGGCGCCCTGCACCGAGGCCAGCGCCGCGCCGCGATCGGCGGTGGCGACGCCGTCCGCGAACTTCACGATCACTTCGCCGGCGACGTATTCGAGCCGCGGCCCGACGTAGCCGGCGCTCTCGAGCACGAACGCCTTGTCGTCCGTCGAGGGCTGGGCCGTCCCGGCATCCCTCTCGCATCCCGCCGTCATCATCATCGCGAAGACCAGCAACGATGCCATCACGAGGCTGCCGCGGCACATGGTCTTTCTGGACATTTCCGATCCCCTTCCAGTCGATTCGTGGGCGTAGCTCGGTGGACGCACACAGAGCGGTGGTTGATGGCGAGGTACCATCGACCCGGAACGCTTCCACACGAATTCTGGCGAGGTGGGACGAGCATAAGCAGAATGCGGCGACGATGGCAAGGGCTTTGTCGCCCGCGGATCCCCGGAGCTCATTGACAGGCGCCGGGTTCGGATATAGACATGAGGGGCTCGCCCCACCCCGACCACGGCCAGTCACGACGGAGGCCCTGATGTCCCCGCAGACGACCCCTCAGTCGACCCCGCAGATCCATCGTGCGATCGTGATCGGTTCCGGCCCGGCCGGCTACACGGCGGCCCTCTACCTGAGCCGCGCCAACATCCCGCCCCTGGTCTTCGAGGGCACCCAGCCGGGCGGGCAGTTGACCATCACGACCGAGGTGGAGAACTTCCCCGGCTTCCCCGAGGGGATCCAGGGGCCCGAGCTCACCGACAAGTTCCGCGAGCAGGCCAAGCGCTTCGGCGCCGAGATCGTCAGCCGCACCGTCTCGTCGGTCGACCTCTCGACGCGGCCCTTCCGGGTCGTCGCCGACGGCGAGGACTACCTGGCCCACGCGCTGGTGATCGCGACCGGCTCGTCGGCGCGCTGGCTGGGCCTGCCCGAGGAGGAGCAGTTCCACGGCAAGGGCCTGAGCGCCTGCGCCACCTGCGACGGCTTCTTCTTCCGCGGCCAGGAGATCGCCGTGGTCGGCGGCGGCGACACCGCCCTGGAGGAGGCCATCTTCCTGACGAACTTCGCCGCGAAGGTCACGGTCGTCCACCGCCGCGACGAGCTGCGCGGCAGCAAGATCATGGCCGACCGCGCCCTCAAGCACCCGAAGATCGCCTTCGCCTGGAACAGCACGGTCAAGCGGATGGTCGGCGGCGAGAACGGACTGCTGCAGAAGCTGGTCCTGGCCGACACCAAGGGCGGCCCGGACACCGAGCTCGCGGTCACCGGCTGCTTCATCGCCATCGGCCACGTCCCCAACGCCGGCTTCCTGGCCGGCCAGCTCCCCACCGACGCGCAGGGCTACCTGATCACCAAGCCCAACGTCACCGCCACCGGGGTCGAGGGCGTCTGGGCCTGCGGCGACGTCCAGGACCACGTCTACCGCCAGGCCATCACCGCCGCCGGCAGCGGCTGCATGGCCGCCATCGAGTGCGAGCGCTGGCTGGGAGAGCACGGCCTCTAGCCCGACCTGGGAAGCGGCGGAACTAGCCTCACAGAGGCG